>Ga0247727_10000041_pt1 | contig 257294 bp, 259 predicted proteins | sample WisWelCaveWW1625_FD_202498 | JGI IMG/M metagenome (GOLD analysis project Ga0247727, IMG submission 202498) | Biofilm microbial communities from Wishing Well Cave, Virginia, United States - WW16-25 | ecosystem: Environmental > Aquatic > Deep subsurface > Groundwater > Cave microbial mat... | reverse complement strand
ACACCACAAGTGTCAGAAAATTGAAGTATTTTTGAGAGTTGTTGCTTTCAACATCGACAGGTTAATCAGAATGGGAACAGAAATTGTGTTTATCTTCATCAGAATCTCGAGGGTTTCATATTAGCCGTTATTAAGAATAAAAAATCCCACCGGAGCAGAGCTCCGGGGTATTTTTTAAGCATTGAAATAGAGTAATGATAACCGCAGCAGAGCTACGGGGTATTAAACCCCATTTCAATCAATCAAAAATACCTTGCAACACCATAATCGCCAAGCAACGCTGAAGTATCTTCAGATAACACGAATTTGTAAATCCGTGGAATGTAAAATTGCAAGCAATTTTACATATTTTTTATTATTAAAATAACATAAAGAGAATTATTTCTGAGAAACAAACTCTAACGCAGCAAGCAAATACGGCGTCATTTTTTCTTTCTCAGACAATACACAAATCTGGGATAAAGAAAGGAATTTACCCTCTTGAAATTTCTCATGGTGAAGGAATGGAGGAATATCTGATTTCAAAAGATACAACATGCTCCATTCATTCTCAAAACCATCTTTGACTCTGATTTTCTGCAACTGTTTGAAAGAACCATGAATTTTCAACTCTTTTAAGAAACGAACCGCTGTTTTTTCATAAGTCTCACCAGAACGAATGTGTGCTCCAGGAATAGTCCACCAGCCAGAGTAAATAGGTCTTCCGACAATTCTATGAGCACAGAACAAACGTTTATGAGAGTCAACAATAACAAGATGAATAGAATGATGCAAGAGATTCTTTTCACGAACTTCCTCTTCTGATGCATGACCAACAACAATGTCTTGTTCATTAACGATATCAATTAAACATATTTTAGGTTTCATAGTCCTTCACATATTTTAGATATAATTCAGTCGCTTCTTTTAAATTTGTACGTGCTTGACGAGAGGTAAAACCTTGACTCACAGTACCTACCTCAAGACATTTGGCGACAAACATATCTTCTTCTTTATGAATTATTGATGTAAATCTCTTCATATTTTGTTTTTTAACTCAAGAAGATTTAAATCTTATGATAACACACCCCAACAACATTAAAATAAGTAATAACTTCTTTTTCACCCCCACTCCAATACAACTTCCTTCTAAAAACAAGTTTCAGTGAGCACAAATTATTTAAACCACGCCAAACGTAAAAAACCTATGCTTCAATATATCCATGATTTCATAAAAAAGGTCTTTAGAGATATCTTCCGCAAGAAAAAGCAGTGGAAAATAGGTCTATACGGCGCTCCAAACGCAGGAAAAACAACAATAGCAAACAGAATCTGTCAAGACTGGCTTGGAGAAGAATTAGGAGTCGTCTCACCAATCGCACATGAAACGCGAGAGATTCAACTCAAAGAACAAATCACAATTAAATCTAAAGAAGGAAATGAACTCACCTTCAGTCTTGTCGACACACCAGGAATCGCGACAAAAATTGATTATGAAGATTTTATGAAATCTGGTCTCAAGACAAAAGAAGCAAAAGAGCGTGCAAAAGAAGCAACAAAAGGAGTTATTGAATCCATTAAATGGTTGGATGAAATGGATTTAGTCATTGTCGTTTTAGACGCAACACAAGATCCATATACGCAAGTGAATATCACGATTATTGGAAATCTGCAAGCAAGAAATATTCCTGTTCTTGTTGTCGCAAACAAGGTTGATTTGAAAAAAGCAGATGTCAAGCGAATAGAAGCTGCGTTCCCACAATATGACATTGTTGCAATAAGCGCAAAGAATGGAACAAATGTCGATCAACTTTATGAAGCGCTGTTTGCGATAGCAGGGTAAAAAATGCTCATCTTACAATATATGCCATATGCAGAAATTGAAGCACTCGCGTCAGAAGAACGAGTCGGAAAGATCCTGGATATTGTCAAAAAAAATAGAATTCTTTTATTAGAAGGACGATTAAAAAAAGAAGAAGAAACAGAACTCATAAAACAAACAATGGAAGCGATTGATGATGATTTCAAAGGAATTGAGATTGGGACAATTGATGCTGCAGCGAAAGAAAGCGCAGCAATCATAGAAAAAATAAAGAAAAGTATGGTGAATATGTTGATTGGCGACAGAGGCGGGATGACCATTATTGGGCCTGCAACAATTGTCAAAGAAATAAAACAAGATCCAGAAAAGATCCAAGTATTTACAGATGTTGGAAAAAAGAAGCGATAACCATGCCACACCAATGCGTGAAATGCGGAACATTTTTCAGTGACGGAGCAGAAGAAATATTAAAAGGCTGCAATTGTGGCAGCAAACACTTTTTCTTTGTTAAAAAAGCAAAGATGAAGAAGGCAAAGAAAATCCAGGAAGAATTAACAGAAGAGCAGAAAAAAGAAATCATTGAAAATATTGAAGAAATCGCAGGTATTCACACTGAACCAGTTGTTCTTGATTTTGAAGCGATTCATGTCATTGAGCCTGGAAAGTTTGAAATTGATTTAGTTAATTTAATGAACAGAGAAAAGCCTGTTGTTTACAGACTAGAAGAAGGAAAGTATATGATTGATGTTGCGGAAAGTTTCAAGAGAAGTAGGGAGTTAAAGCAAGAAGAGAAATATAAAAAAGTATAAATAGATGCTTAAATCAGTAAAAACATGCAAAAAACAAAAATATTTTCTCTTACAATTATTCTTATATTATATGTATTTCTCACAAGCTGCGAAGACAGTACCTGTGATCTCAACAAAGATGGAACAGTAGATACTGTAGAAAAAAAGATCTGTGAAGAAGGACGTTTTCAAAAACCAATAAAAGAAACGCAACCAACTTATGAAGAAGATGAAATAAACATTCCTAAAGAAGAAGAAGAGTACACAGTAAACACTGCATTCGTTTCCATCCACATGGAACCAGGAAGTAATCCAAGCACAACAGATTACCCTGCACTACATTGGACAGATCTCGTAAACCTCATTGCGCTTGCAGATAATTACAACGTCAAACTCTCGCTCGTTTTTAATCCGCAATGGGCAACGTATATTCTTAGTGATGAAGAAAAACTAACACTTCTGAGAAGCTGGGAAGCAAATGGTCATGAGATTGGACTCCACCATCATGGCCCACATCATGGAGGTTGGAATGGGTACACAGATCAGGAAGAATATACAGGTGATTTCAAATATATTGGAACGATCAAAGACATGATGGATCTTGTAAACCAACTCCCTGCTTCAGGAGAAGTTCTTACCGCAGGAATTGGCGCTGAAGAAGATACAGAGTATGATTGGCCAGAAGGAATCATTTATGAAACGGATGGAGGAGCAGAAGGGGTTGCTGATATTCTGAGTAACCCAACAAAAAATACATACAACGGTCACACAGTCATTTCATTGAAACATGCCCAATACCAAGTAGGAAAGATGTCTCTTTCATTAGAAGAGATTGAATCGTATCTTCAAGAACCGCAAACAGAAAAGTATATGGGAGTTGTGTTCCACGAAAAGAACTATGCAGAGAATCCAGAAAAGATTGAAGAGTTATTCCAACTTTTCCAAGAGTATAGTGTTGAAGTAAAAACAGTCCAGAAAATAATGGAAGAAGAAGGGTATTAACGACTCGTCATAATTTCTACAACATTACGATGTTTGAGAACATGCTCCTTCCCCAAGCTCATTTTTGTCTTGACATCAACTGCACGAACAAACTTATTTCCAATGTCCGTGTGAATTCTAAACGCAAAGTCAAGCGCAGTAGATTTTGGAGGCAATAAAAAGCAATCCGGCAAACATCGTCCTTGCGAATCAACAAGATTATTTACACCACCAGGAAAAACCGCAAAATAGCCAAGAAGGTCAAAAACAGCAGTGTTCAAAACCTTCTGCACACCAGTACTTCCGTGTTTGTCGAGAATATTTTTCTGCATGAACGCAAGAGCGTTTGTTTGTTTTTCATTTAATTTTTCAGGAGCAAGAATAGTGAAAGAAGAATCACCCGGAATGTAATCAATGATGCCATGCTTTGCTGCCTCGCGAAGAGCAAGTTCTGCATCACCAGAGCAAGGGATAATTTTATACTGTGGAAATTCTTTAACTAAGCGTTCATAATTCTTGTCAGCGCCAGGAATGTCTACTTTATTTGCAGCAATGAGCATCGGTTTTGTATGCTGACGGAAATAGGATGCAATCTGTCTGAGTTGTTCTTCGGTCCAATTAAAGATTTTTTCAGGATCAAGATGGAATTTTTTGATTGCGTCATCAACAAGTGCTTCAGTAACGCGAACAGCGGAGAGTTGTTTTGCAATGGATCGACTTACTTTTGTTTTTTCTTGCTGCACTTGTCTGGTAAACTTTTCCCAGCCATTTTTCATGATTTCTACATACCACATGTCTAACTCAACTTCTAAAAAGCGAATGTCCTGTGCAGGATCATAACTCAGTGTATCAACAGGTTCTCCATGCGCGTTTATAGAACCAGAAGCATCGACAATATGGATAAGCACATCTGCCTGATTTAAATCATTGAGAAATTGGTTTCCTTTTCCTTTCCCCAAATATGCTTCTGGAACAAGGCCAGCGACATCGAGAAGATCCACGCAGACAAAACGTTGATGTTTCACACAATAGCCAACACGAGGATTGCACTGTTTGTTAAATTCCTTGTCAACACAATCAAGTCGAACATAGCCAACTGCGTGATTAGGTTTGATAGTAGTAAAAGGATAGTTAGCAATATCCACGTTTGCGAGCGTTGCTGCTTTAAAAAAAGTTGATTTTCCAGCAGAGGGTTTTCCGACAAGACCGATAAGCATTATTTCACCTAAAAATCAGTTTCCCTTGTCCCTATATTAAGTTTGTTGTTGAAAACAGGAGAAGTAAGACAGTTCAAAAACAGTAAAAATCAAAAGATATAAATCCTCATACCACCAAAAAACGTACCATGGACATCCATATTGGCTTTTTTCGTGCAAAAGCGGTCGGAGAATACTTTGATCTGAAGCGATTCTATAAAGACCTCCGTTATTGGCTTATTGCAGAAGGATATTGCAGTTCTGATACAGTAGGATTTCCAGAACGATACTTTTATCTCAGTGAAACACAGAAAGATGGAAAACTCTTTTACGTCTGGTGGAGACCAAAAAAAGGTTTAGGAGTTTTCAGTGGCGGATTAAAAGGAGGAAAAGGAGTCGAGTTCTACAAAGCAATCAAGATCAACATGATAGGAGAGAAATTTAAAGAAGCAGAGATTATGCATCAGGGAAAAAAGATTAAAGTGAGCAAAGGAACATTTGAAGTGATTGTGCATTCGTATCTTCATTTTGGTATGCCGGATTGGGAAGGAAAGAAAGGATCTAATTTCAAGAAGGCATTATTTGACATTTTCTGGAAGAGAATTTACAAAAAAAGTGTTGAAACCTACAAAAAAGAAGCATTGAATGATATGTACAAATTACAGGCGCATGTCAAAAAAATAATGGACATGGAAAGCTGGAAACCAGAAGGCAAGACGTTCGAACCGCACTTTGGATTGCCAGATACGGAATTTTAATAAACTTTTTAAACAAACTGCATTTCTAAGAGAATCATAATGCCTCCGTAGCATAGTAGCCATTGCGTCGGTTTTGTAAACCGAAGGTCGAGGGTGCAACTCCCTTCGGGGGCTTTTATACTTCTGAGTCAAAACCTCTTAAATTAACTTTTATTCCTAAAAAAGAGTTATAGAAAAAGACACGGCATTTGGAGAATACTCTTTCCAGTAGTAATAATTCTTTTAATCCAAGCAGGGATAATAAAAATTACTTAAGGATTCAGGCAAAGCGTGATATATCCACCTGCTGCGACTCCCGCATATGCACGATTTCCATTTCCATCATCTATACCAATAAGATTAGTAGAAGAATTATGAAACCAATCTGTCCCTGTGCCACCAACAGAAGAGCTATTCATTGCAAGAGCAGGAACGCCACCACCAGCATAATAAACGGAAACACTCGTTGGATAGGTAGTGCCATCATAGGTTCCAGTAAGGGAACAATCATGATAACTTGATGTCACATATGATGAGCCACTAACAGAACCTCCAGAACAAGAAGAAGTATCTGCTGAAAAAAGTTCTCCAAGAGCACCATCATAATTGACAATAATAGATGTATTAAATGCTGATCCATAAGCACCAAGATTTAAAGTATCAAACGTTGCCATCTTTGAGGGAATAGCTGTACTGAGTGATGTTTGAAAAGAACCACCTTGGTATAATCCAACTGTCGCACCTACTGCATCTGTTGCAAGATTATCACAAATGTCTGCTACAGTAATTGTTTCATCTGTGTTTGTCGTTGTGTTACCTGCAGTATCTGCGCCAGTAACAGAAACAGTATAAGTGCCAAGATCCATAGCATATGCATCAAATGTTCCGGAAACATATGTTGAGCCTGAGCTCAAACTCATGGATTTTGTTGTTCCGTTAATAGTAACTTCTAATGAACTGGTATCAATAGTGCCAGCGCATGAACCAGCAGTTATGTCCGCAGAAATTGTATAATCACTTGGAATATTATTATTATAAATTGCAGATTCAGAAGCAGTAACATTTACAACAGTAATAGCAGAACAGGTGACTTCAAGAGAGGCGCTTGTATCTGTGGAACTATTACCTGCTGCATCAGTTGCTGTCGCAGAGAGAGTGTAGGTTCCTGCACCAAGCTCATCGCCACCTATTTCTCTTGAAATATAACAAGTGCTGGAAGAATCATAACTTAATGTTTCTGTAAGACTATCAATAACAACATCGATACCACCGGAACCATCAAGTTGTGCACCATCTGTTTCATCATCAACGCAAACATACACTTCAAATGATTGCGTACCATCATCAAGAACAGAATCCGGGGTTGCATAAACACTGGTAAATGTTGGAGCAGTTCCATCAGTAACGGTGAGAGTAACTGAATCTGAATCAGTATTTCCAGAAGTGTCTGTCGCTATTGCAGTGATTGTATAACTTCCTGCAGCACGAGAAGAGCCAACAGTAAATGTGTTGGAATATGATCCTGAGCCCCCACTCATAGAACCAGATCCTAAACCTGAATAAGTAACTGATGACATTCCTGTTTCTTCAGAAACAACACAATCAAGGGTTGTGGAGTCCCCAGCATTTGACACGCTACTTGCAGTAAGCGTGCAGGTGATTGCTGGTGCTTTTTCATCGTTAATAGTGAGTGTAGAGTTACAAGAACTACTGGTATTGCCAGTGGTATCAATTGCTGTAAACGCAACAGAATAGCTTCCTGCTGCAATGTCAGTAACATCAACAGTTGCACTATACGTAGATCCACTGGATAAGGATAGTGATCCAGAACCAAAAGAAGTATTGTAAGAAACAGCACTTACTCCTGTTTCATCAGTTGCATTAACGCTGAATGTGCTATCAATCGAGCCATCATTTGCAGCAATGCTTGAACTGCACGAAGAAACTGTTGGACCAACAGCATCAGTAATATCAACAACAGTTGATCCTGTTGTTTCATTTGTCCCATCTGAAATGACAAGATCAATGGTATAAGAAGTTGCTGGCCATGATGTTGGTGTGATTGCAGCAGTTTCATAGATACTATCTCCATCTGCATCAGTCATTGTGTATGCTGTTCCATCAACAGTAACAGAAATGTCTGCAATTGTTGTTTCATCATAAACATTTGTCGCAGAAACAACAAACGAAGAAGAGCCATCATTGGAAAGAGAAGAAGGACTTGCAGAAAGATTTGTATATGTTGGCGCAATCGCGTCAGTAACAGTTGGAGTAACCGTATATGATTGTGTATTTCCTGCTGCATCTGCTGCAAGAACATCAATAGTATAACTTGCTGCTGCAACACCAGTAACAGAAATACTTGCTTCATACGTGCTTCCGCTAGAATTCGTTAAGGATCCAGAACCGAGGGAAGAGGAATACGTCACAGGGGAAGAAGCTAATCCTGTTTCGTCATCAACAGTGCAGGAGATATCTATAGATGATGAACCATCATTTGCAGCGTTTGTTGCACTACAGGAAACATCTGGAACAAGTCCATCAGTAACAGTTAATGCAGCACTTCTGTTTGCAGTGTATCCATCAGTATCTTCAACAGTGCAGGAAACAGTGTAGTCCTGTGCAACAATAAAGCTACTTGTATCAAACGTGCCTATAAATTGTGTTCCAGATTGGTATGCAAGAGTAACAGGAAGAGTATCAACAGTACAATATGCAAGCAAATCACTTTCTGCATCCTGAAGATCTTCTGCATCAAGAGTAATCGTGACATATTCAGAAGATGCATTAGAAACCGTAGACGGACTTAAGACAAGATCATTGATCGTTATTCCTGTAATATTTTCAACAGAAACTGTTGCTGTCGTGGTTGACTCTAAACCTGCATAATCAAATGCATGAAGCGTATATGTTGTAGAAGGCGCAGAAAGTTGATCTCCACTAACATCAATGGAATAAACGTCTGATCCCTGATACGTCATCGGTAATAAAACACCATTCTCATTGAGTTCAACAGAAACAGATTCTACTCCTGTTCCAAGATCTGTTGCAGTTGCATAAACACTCCATGTGGTTAATGGGCTATTATCTGTTTCTGTAGACGTTCCTGCATCAGCGACTTCTGGTGCGATTGCGTCAGAAACATAAAAGAGCACAGGATCAGAAGTTGCAGTGTTTTCATTTGTATCAGTTGCAGCAACAGTAAAAGAAAATTCTGTGTATTCTATTGTTGCTGTTAAGGAAAATGTGGATGGATCAATCGTAGCAGAATAAACAGAATCACCGTCGCTATCTGTCATGGTGTAGGAACTATCCAAGAGAGAAGCAACAACAGTATCAAGCCATTTGTTGTCAGTCACTGTTGCTTCAAGAAGAATTGTAGTATCATTACCTGCGTATTGTGGCGTTGCAGTAATGTCTGAAATAAGTGGTACTTCTTCATCATTATCAGTAATAGTGAAAGGAACCTCAACTTTTGGTGTATAAAGAGTTTGACCGTAATAAGTGCTTTCTCGGTCAACATAATAAAGCGAACCTTGCAATACCGCAGTGTGTTCTCCTTGACCAAAATAATCTGCAGGATAGTCGCGAGAGAATAATGCAGAATAACCATAATCTAAGGCAGAAAAATCATCCTGAATGAAAATTTCCTCTTCACCTAACTCATCAACATTTAAGCGAACTGCATACGTAAAGCCATCTTCTTCAGCAAAGAGTTGGGAATTTGTCACAAAATGAGCTGATACTGTTAAAAGAGAATCAAGAGTGAGTTCTTCTGCAGTATCTCCTGTGTCTGATGTCTCAGCAGCAGTGATAGATGCATTTTCAATAAAAAGAGCATCAGGAAAAGGAGGAACACAACCCTGTGTAAAGAAAGGAACAAGAGATAATGCACTGAATGTAAAAGGATTGTAACGTCGAACCATGTTATTCCCCTGTATCTGCAGAGAGCAGCGTCATGTAATTATTTAAAGTATCTTTTTTATCAAGAGTTGCAATTCCGCCGTAAACAGTAAGAGAGTAACGAAGATAGCCAGGAGCAAAGGAATCCATAGGAAGTGCTTGTGTTGCATAAACTAAATCTTCATCAGTTATTCTTTCAAGAACAATCCCTTCAACACCAGCAAGAGCAAAAGGTTCTGATTCATAGCCAGAAAAGGAAGAGAGAACAGAAGAGTCATAGTCTGGAAAGGTTAGAACAGGAACAGAGAAACAAGTAGTTTGGAGGTATGTAGTAATAATAACTGAATCAGATATATATGCCTTATCAGGAGAAGTGCTGAGAGAATAAATAAGAGGATCTGTACATTGATCTTCAGCAGCAGTCCAGTCAGCGCCACAACCTGAAGAACCAACTACTGCAGCCATGAGTAAACCAGATAGTGAGGTTTTGGAAGGAGCAACCATAAGAATGAGGAGAAAAGGTGAGTTTATAAATGTTATCACAGAAAAGGGGTGCTTTCTGACATATATAAGGTACAAAAGCAATAAATAGGGGGAAACCTTAAGGAAAAAGATGAAACAATATGACTATCTTGAACATACAGCAGAAGCAAAATTTGCTGCGTATGGAAAAACAATGGAAGAAGCATTCTCTAATGCAGCAGTAGCGATGGAGAATATTATTGTTGAAACAGAAAAAGTCAAACCACAAATAAAAAAAAAGATCGCAATTGAGACAAAACATCTCAAAGCGTTATTGTATGATTTTCTCCAGGAGTTATTAGTGCTATTTGATAGCGAACGATTTGCACTGCACAAAGTAGAAGAATTAAGAATCCAACAAAAAGGAAGTGATTATCATTTGTATGCAACAGTTTCCGGAGATGATGCGCAGCACTATGAAATGCATTCTGGCGTCAAATCTGTCACCTACAATGAGATGGAGATTAAAGAAGAAAAAGGACAGTGGAAGGTTGTTGTCGTGTTGGATGTTTAATTATTAATCCTGAGAAAACATATAAACAAAAAGCAATTTTCTAGGAATATGGAAAAGAGAGAAAGACCAAAAATAGAATTAAAGAAAATTTCCGACAACGAGTGGGAAATTCCAAAACAAGGAAAGATGCATGTTCCTGTGAGAATTTTTGCATCAGAAAAACTCCTTAAACTTATTGAAAATGATAATTCTTTACAGCAGGGAATGAACGTTGCCTGCCTTCCAAATATTCAAAAATATTCTTACATGATGCCTGATGCTCACCAGGGATATGGGATGTCTGTTGGTGGAGTCGCTGCGTTTCCCGTTGAAGATGGAATTATTTCTCCAGGGATGACAGGTTTTGATATAAACTGCGGCGTCAGACTTCTCGCAACACCATTAAACAAAGAACAAGTTGAACCAAAAATAAAAGAACTTCTCGATGCACTCTTCAAAAATGTTCCAAGCGGTGTCGGCAGAGATTCTGACATACGATTAAAAAGAGAAGAGCTAGACAAAGTGCTGAAAGAAGGAGCAAATTGGGCTGTAGAAAACAACTATGCATTTCCAGAAGATCTCGAAGTCACAGAAAGTAATGGTTGCCTTGAATTAGCAGATCCAAACACAGTATCAAACAATGCAAAAGAAAGGGGCAAAAACCAGCTCGGTACATTAGGCGCAGGAAACCATTTTTTGGAAGTCCAATATGTCGATCAGATTCATAATAAAGAAGCAGCAAAAAAAATGGGCATCACAGAAAAAGGGCAAATCTGCGTGATGATTCACTGCGGCAGTCGAGGACTTGGGCATCAAGTCTGTTCTGATTATTTAAGAAAATTTGAAGACGCGTTTCCAGAGATTGCAAACGAGTTACCTGATCGAGATTTAATTTACGCTCCTGCAGACACACCGTTGGCAAAGCAATACTTTGGTGCAATGTGCGCTGCTGCAAATTTCGCATGGACAAATCGACAGATAATTGTACATGGAGTAAGAAAAGCGTTCAAGAGTATATTTGATATTCCGCCAAGAAGCATAACGCAAGTGTATGATGTTGCACACAATATTATCAAAAGAGAAACATATGAAATTGATGGAGAAGAAAAAGAACTTTACATTCATCGAAAAGGCGCAACGCGCGCGTTTGGTCCAAACAATGCTGAAATTTGTGCGAAGTATAGAGACATTGGTCAACCTATTTTAATTCCAGGATCTATGGGAACAGCATCGTTTATTTTAATTGGTACAAATACGTCTGCAGAAAAAAGCTTTGCGTCAACAGCGCATGGAGCCGGAAGGGTCATGTCACGCCATGAAGCAAATCGTAGATATACTGGAGAAGGAACAAAGAAAGAGTTAGAAGCGCAACATATTTATGTGAAAGCAGCGTCATGGAAAGGAATTTCTGAAGAAGCACCAGGCGCGTATAAAGATGTCGATGAAGTGGTGCAAGTGAGTCATGATGCAGGGATTGGGAATGTCGTTGTTAGGTTAAAGCCGTTGGGTGTAGTGAAGGGATAAGAACATGGGATTTATCGAAAATTTAGAAGCAAAAACAGGAACAGAACGATATTTTAATTCAGGAATCGGATTAAAAAGACCATTAGATAAAGCTCAACTTGATTTCGATATAGCAGGAGAAGGTGTTGCAGAATATTTTTCAGTAGGAAGAAAATTCATGCCAACACATCTAAATATGCCTGCAAATTGTCTGACACAAGGACCGCATTGTCACCCAGGAGGAGAATTTGCATACGTTATTGATGGAGAATATTTTGACGCAGATATAAATGGAAGTCCAATACAAGTGTATCCAGCAGGAACAACAATATTTTACAATAAGTTTTCAACACATCGTCCCCTCAGTAAAACAGGATCTGATATTATTTATATCGCATTTGATGGAATAGTATTTGGAAAAAATCCAGAAGATCTTGCAGGAAAGATGACAAAAATTGGAACGCCAGAAGAAGCAGTGGAATATGCACTCACCTGGATGATTTCAGATAAAGGAGAAAGAGAAAGATTAATGGATCTATGTGTAAAGAAATAGAAAACAGAAATCTTTTGAATCGCCATGCAACGCACATAGTATCTTCAGATAATTATTATGAAGTACATAAATTGCAAATTCAAGAATATATGAAGAGAATATCACGCATTAAAAGGAGTAGAAGTTCCCCATATGATTATTCAAAACAATCACCTTTTTAAAACCAGAAGTACTCCCAAAACACAGGGATAACTATGGGTAGAGCATTAGATTTTCTGATTGGAGCGAATATCATCGGCGCAATATTGTGCTTAACATACGGCTTGTTATTTCTCAGCGAGAATAGTGCAGTATGGGGAACATTCTTGTTTGTTATTGGAATATTTATCCTTGCATTTTTATGTTTTGTATTCTTAAGAAATGATAATGATTGGTAGGATCAAAATTTAAAGAAGAGGATTTTTTCTATACAACATAAGTTCAGAGTTGTAGCGATTTGACACGCCAAGTCGTTCTTGTTGCAAACCGAGTGCATCAAGTAACTCTTGATGTTTTTCTGGCTCTGCTGCAGTTTCGTTGAGAAAGATTGCACCAGGAGCAGCGTAGCGACTAAAAATTTCTAATTGAGAAGGCAATTCTATACCCCATGTGTAACTAAAAAAAACAGAAACATCATGCCAGGCAATTCCTAAGGCGACAAAAGGATCATGCTCTGATGCAACAGGATAAAAAACACGTGCTTTTTTTTTTGAAGGAAAGGAAAAACAAGTGAGTTGATCAGAAGTAATACCATCAAAAAAGCGATCTTCATGCTGTAATGCAACTGCTTGCCCTTGAGCACGCAACGCAATATATTCTTTTGGATAATAACTTCCTTGAACAACACGACAGATAGATTCATCTCCAAATGCTCCAGAGCGACGAGCATCAGCTATTTCCCTTTCTGCAGCAGAAACAAGCTCTTGATGATATTCAATACCATATGCATGGAACCCCAATCGAGCAGCTTCTATGAGAAGGCGTCCTTTCCCAGCACCCCAGTCGAGAAATGTAGTACCTGAAGAAATAACACCCTTGTCAAAACACTTTCGTATTCCTTGATGAAAAGCATCTCGCGGATAAGGAACATACGATTTATGCCCTCCTGATTCAAAATCAAAGAAGAATGGATCTGTCATGGTGCTCAACTACAAATCCAAAATAGTCCCTTCTTTGCCCACATTAATAACTTTTGTCATGCCAACCATTTCTTCAATTCCTTCTGCTTCATGGACATGGCTGCAGAGTAAAAAGTCTGGTTTCATTGCTTCAACAGCTTTCTTCACGCCAGAACTTCCTGGAATGAATGTAGAAAATTTCTCCATCGTTGTTTCACTCGGATGGACGTGCGTGACCATGATTTTTTTCGGCAAATATTTAATTCTATCAAATCCTTTTTGTAATAAATCCTGAATTTCTTTTTCTTGTAATGTGGTCACAGGTCCAACGTTTGCGCCACCACAACCAAAAATACCAACATCGTCGTAACGGACACTGTAGCCATGAATATTTTTCACACCATACATATTGACAAGAAAATCTGCAGTTGCAAAACTGTCATGATTACCTGGAACAAACAATACTTTTTTCTTTTTTTTGACAAAAGGACCAATCATACCATCAGAACATTGATCAAAATGCGTAATATCTCCTGTAATGATCACTAAATCAACCTGTTCTTTTTCTGCCTTATCTGCAAGGCGCTGTGCCAATGTCTGATCCCCATGAAGGTCACCAGCTGCGAGGATTCTCATGGAAATGGTGAATGGAGGAGGGTTTATAAAGTTTACCCCCGTTACCATGGAAAAGGAGTAAAATTTAAAAGGAATAAGAAAAACCAAGAGTGATGAAAGACCCGACACCAAAGATGATGTTTGAAGCATTGTTTCCAGCAATGCTGCGCTACAGTGAGTATGTCGAAGCAATGCAGGCAAAAACAAAAATAGCGTTTAAAGGAGAAGAGGGTGAAAATCTCGCACTAAGAGTATTCACTGATGCGGATCTTATTTTTCAAGAGGGTATTGCGAGAGAGCTTCTGAAATTAGAACAAAAAAAAGGATGGAGAGTAGTATTTCTCCCTGAGGAAGAATCGCCATATAATGCGCAATTCCCAACAGAAGGGAGAACAAAATTTGGGCTTGATCCAATAGATGGATCATTAGTATATGCACGAGGACACAAAACATACTGCCACATTGCTTCTCTATTCCAGGATGACACGTTAGAAGGAGTGCTAACACATACGCCCATTGATGGAAGGACGTATTATGCAACAAGAGAAAGGGCAGAAATCTGGACTCTCAAAAGAAGAAAGATAGAAAAGAGACAGTACCAGATTCCTCAAGGAAATGACATTGTCATAAGTCTTGATGCACCAGAAGCAATAGCAAGAGAACTTAGAGCAGAAGGAGTTCAAATAATGCTTTTTGGAACAGATTCTATGGATGAACAACTCGAAATAAATAGCTTGTTTAGAGGAGAAACGGGTGGTTTTTTCAAACATCATGCATCATATGTAGATTGGGGACCACTTGGGTTTATAGCAGAAAGAGCAGGCGCAAAAGTCACAGATTTTGTAGGAAGAAAAGTAGATCACAAGTATTGGGAAAGAAAGGATGGCACCCCTGAAGGAACAATTCCCGGAATTATAGCAACAACAAACCCAGGATTACACGAAAAGATATTAAATGCTGTTGCAAAACACTATAAAACATGAGACAAAACTATCCACAACAATTTCTACAAAATGTTTTAGATCAATATCCAAACAAAGGCAAGATAACAAAATGTTTTCTTTTTACTTCTGGGTTTGAGAACTCAAATTATTACATTAAGGCAGAACACGGAGAGTATGTCATAAAAATATTTGATGGCATAGGAATGAAAGAAGAGAATATCTTATTTGAAATTGAGTTAATGCTCTTCTGCACAGAACAAAAACTCAAGACCCCTGCGTTGTATGAAACAAAGACAAAAGAATGGCATGTAAAAACTGAAGGAAAGATTGCGATAGTGATGGAATATATAGACGGGACAAACTGTTTGAAAAAAAAGATTGCAAAAAAAGTGATTGAAAATGTAGGAGAACAAGCAGGAAAGATGGATATTTACTTAAAGAAATTTTTTAAAGCGACAAAAGTTCGTGAAAATTATGAATGGGATTTGAAGAATTTTTTAATGCTTGAGAAAGCAATAGACCTTCTTCCAAAAGAGTACGATAAAAATTTTCTTCAAAAGATATTCACAGATTTCAAAAAAATAAAACCAGTATTCGACAAGTTAGAAAAAGGAATAATCCACAACGATATTGCTGCACATAATATTCTTGTCAAGGAAAATGAGCTTAAAGCAATCATTGATTTTAGCGATGCTGCATATAGTCCATACATCCAGAACATAGCAGTATTTTTCTGTCAATCATTGCTCACGTATAATTGGGCGCCAGAACAGGGAAAAATATTTCTCCATGCATATGAGAAACACAACCCATTTTCAAAGGAAGAGCTGGATATATTGTACGATCTTATTCGCGCACGATTTGCCACAATCATCATTGAGTTTAATCGCTGGAATGTAGTCTATGGAGAAGATCCACAGCGAACAGAATATATCAAAGACCATTATGAATTTTTACAAAAGTTTTCTAAAATAGGAAGAGAGAAGTTTAAGGAGATGATTCTCTAAAAAGAGTAAAACATTATAAAATAACGTGTATTCTCCTAGAAAAAAGAGAATGAAGGAGCAGAATAACATGATCAAACTCATTATCTTCGATGTTGGTGGAATCCTTATAGAAAAAATAGAAGAAAAAGGAATGTATCAGAATATTGCGAAATTTATTGGCATTTCTCATGAAGACTATGAAGCAGCAAGAAAACAATATTGGAGTCTTGCAACAACAGGAGAACTGTCATTAAAACAATTCTATGAAAAAGTACTGAAAAAACACAACGTAGACAAAAAAGCAGAAGATATAGTGAGAAAACATCTTGAAGAATATGAAAAAATCCAGCGAGTACGAAATCCAGAGATTATCAGAATAATTGAAGATCTCAGAATTAATTATGAAGTTGTTGCGCTGACAAATACAGAAATTGAAATGGGAGAATTCAACAAACAAAATGGATTGTATCAATATTATGAACGTGCATTTTTGTCCACAGAACTGCACATGAAAAAACCAGATGCAGTTATTTTTCAGAAAGTGTTGGATGAGTGCAATGTCACCGCAGATGAAGCGTTGTTTATAGACGACAAAGAAGAAAATACAGAAGGCGCTCGAGAACTCGGCATCCCTTGTATTCTTTATGAAAATCCAAAGCAATTGAAGAAGATGTTGGAGATTATATTGTAATCAATTTCTAGAGAAAGTATAAAAACAAACATGCGCTACTGTCCTTATGGACAACGGAAATAAGGACCCGAGAACGTACCAAATAAAAAATCCTAAGATAGAGGGCACAACGCTTGATCTTCTTCTTGATGCATATTATCCAGAAATGAGAAGGATTGGTTTTGTGTTAGAAGCACTCCATGCACTTCCAATTACAGAAGAAAATGGAAGAGTAACAACAACAGGAAATTATAGTATGAGAGTAGAAGGCGGTACTTCATTTCTGGTAACAGGAAGTGGAGCTAATAAAGCAGTATTAGAAAGAGAAGGAATCGTGTATATTGAAGAGATTGATTATGAAAAAGGAGAATACAGAGCAAGCGGAGAAGCAAGACCATCACGAGAAACGTTGATTCACGATCAAATATATCATGCAAGACCAGAAGTGAATGTTGTTCTTCATCTGCATGATCAGGTAGCGTTAGAGTATGGAAGAGCGAGGAGAACAGAGCATGCTATTTTCTTTGCAAATCGCAATGACGCGCAGGAAGTTGTAGATGCATTAGCTGATGAAAATTATGTTGAACTTCCTGAACATGGACAGTTTGTTGTGGGAAAAACAATTGATGAGGCGCTTGCAGAAGCAAGAAAGCATCATAGAGATGCAAGAGGAAGACAAGTAAGAACTGAAAGTTTCAGATATATAATGAGTGCTGCAGCAGGAATAGCGTGTGCCTTCCTAGTACAAGGTTTCTCATATGTGATTGATGAGAAAGTAAGAAATTGTGAGTATTATAATAATTTGGATGGAACTGTGACGTATACTTGTCCAGTAGAGATTTCTTGTGGAAACTTAAAAAATTGGGAAGGAGAAAAAGAAGTAATGCAGGTTGATGGAAAAAGAGCATGCACGTATGCAATGAATGGTTCATCATAAAGAAAAAAGCGAGGGATGGGACTCGAACCCATGATAAAATCGCTCTGCAGGCGATCCCCTTAGCCGCTTGGGTACCCTCGCTCGAAAATTAAAAGAACAGAATTCTGCAATATTTAAATAACTTTCGAGAGCACTGGACACACTAGACACGCCGCTGTGAGATATATAAAGGAACGCTATTCTAAGAGAGGGATGGAATTCAATGCTTCTAACATCAGAATGAGCAGACGTGATAAGAAAGAAGGAGTTAAAATACCAGATAAACTCACGCCAGATCTTGCAGAATTCTTTGGAATTATGGTAGGAGATGGACATATTGGTATTTACCATGTGACAAAACCAAAGAAAAGAACATATTATCAACTACAAATAAGTGGACATATCAGAGATAAAAAGTATCAAATGCTATACATCAATAAGCTTATCCTAGCACTATTCAAGATAAAATTCCATGTGGACATCATAAGAGAGCATAACATTATAATCCTTAGGAAACAATCGCAAGCAATTTGCGAATTCCTGAGAAAAGTAACAGGGATACAGAATAGGAAAGACACTGTCTGTATTCCAGAATGCATTCTTAATGGAAATAAAAAGATAAAAGCAAAGTTTCTGAGAGGATTAGCAGATGCTGATTTTTGTTTGACAGTAAAATTTAAACCAAATGTGTATCCAGTAATCCATGGTGATTCAAAATCAAAGAGACTCATTGAACAGTGTTCAGAAATGTTAAAGGGATTAGGGATAGAGAATTATTGGAGAAAAGAAGAGCAATATTATGAAAAGAGAAAGAAGACATATGTGATCTACAGAGTATATGTCAATGGGTTTTCAAGAGTAGAACAATTTATGGAGAAAGTAGGTTTTCAGAATAGGAATAAAGTAAAGAAATATGAAAACGCGTTAAAAAGAAGAAATCTAAGAGGAGTGAAGCACATTCCAAAATGTTATTTGAAAAGATAGCACTCGACAAAAGAAAATGTCCAGTGCTCAAAAACGCACAATACACAAGAATCGCCAAACACTATAAAACACGCAACAACGCTTAAGAATCGCTCAGCATCACAAAAAAGTATCTTCAGATATTTTTATTTTAAAATGTATAAGAAAAGAGATAATGGAAGATATTTTACAACAGAATGAGGATTAAAACAAAAAACGGGCCTGATGGGATTTGAACCCACGACCTCCTGCTTACTTTTGGACGCATCCAAAAGGATTGGACGCAGTCCCAATAGAAGGCAGATGCGCTATCCAGGCTGCGCTACAGGCCCATGATTCCTTTGTTCAGTGATGTTTTATTTAAATGTAATGGAGAATTATTTCGCTGCATCTTCTCCTTGAACAAAAATCTTTCTTCTTCCTATGCCTTTCGCAGTACGCATACGAAGTGCAGAAATCTCTTGATCAGCATGTGTTGAAGAAAAGTAAGAAGGAACCTGATAAAGATCACTATGGACAGTATCCCAAACATCTAAAACAGCACGGGTAGAACCAGTTCTTCCAAGAGTTAATTTATCAAGCAAAAAACGAATATTATGTGCTTTAAAAAATGAAACAGTATCTTCTCTATATGCACCATCAATCATATCCTTTTGTAGTACAGCAATCTGCGCTGCACGACCCTCCAACGGAGAAGATAATGAATAAGCTTCTTTATAGCCAGGAACATCCAAACAAAAAACAGTTTCTAGAATGTTATAGATGAGTTCTTTTTTTCCTTCCCCAAGAACACCTTCAAAACGCCATTGTTCAGAAATTTCCCACCAACGAAGATGCTTTTTCTGAGTTGTGTCAAACATGCGCGGCTCATCACGTTGTGCAGAAAGATAACGATCCATCCAAAGAAGCAACCCCACTCCCGACTTGTTATATCCTTCTGGAACATAAAGTCGAAGATCATCTAATGAATGTGTAAGTAAGAAAGAACGCGGAGAAACATCTCGCGTAATAAAAGTGTCACACAATATGTCTATTCGCTCTTCACGTGATTTTTGTCGGAAATCAGGAGTATCTTCTTCAAGTGCGCAAAGGAGAAGCTCTGCAACATTGTCAGGATTTCTGTAGATCCCTTCAGGCAACGCATCTGCACCTAAACGGCGAGCAAGATAGTGCTGTTGAACAAAATCAAGAGGCATCTGGAAATACGCTACATAACGTGAAGAAGTGAGAACAAGAGAAGCAAGACTTTCTGGAGCATCTTCACGAAGTTGAAGTGTATCCAAAGAAAAAGGATATGAAAGTCGGGCTCCAGAAGGAGGAACATAACATGTAGCGACAGCATAATCAACTGCGCGTGCAAAACTACGTGTACTCAAACCAAAATGCCCCAATGTTTCGGCATATGTATGTTCTGTTCTATAGCTAAGAATTTCTTCAACTTTTTGTGGAGAGAATCGTACCATAAAAGCACGGGAAAGACAACGCTTTAAATGTGTTACGACACGAGAGCAGAATCTTTTTTAAGCCTGCAAAAATTCCTAACAATATGGCAAAATTCATTGGCGAAGAAAACGAAGGACGCATCACAGAGATCATGCACAGGTTGTTTGGAGACACGCAAGCAGATAGATTTCTTTGGAATGAAATAAAACGGTATGTTCCTGAATTAAGTAAAGCAGATGAAGAAGAAATTCGTGCGTTCGTAAGAACACAGCGGGATTTTTATCTCGAAGGAATTCTCCCTGAGTTTGGAACGCCGCTCGCCTTTCTCAATCCAACATTTATTGACGATGTCGATGCAGTAAAGATGCAAGAGAGTGGCCTGATTGTCTACACCCGAGGCGCAGTAAAAGAAAATGGCTACAGAATGCAACTACTAATTAATTCTGATGGAAGAGTGTCTGCAAATACAAGACAGTTTACTCCATTTGATCTACGCATGTTTCCAGAACTCGCAGATACAATAGAACAACTTCCTGTGATGATTGGAGACGCAGAGCTCATCAGTAGATGGCACAAACATCACGACGGTTTTGGGAGAGTGCAACAAAGAATTCCCAATCAAAAATATTGGCCAAGCAGAAAAACAGGAAAAGTGGAAGACGAATTTCTTGAAGCATATCTGACAAATCCTGCATTGTTTAGAGAAGGAGCAGTAAAAAAAGATCTTGAATTAACCCTCGCGTTCCACGGCATGCTGGCAATCGCAAATCCGAAAAAGTGGGATTTACCACGAGAGCGGCAAATAGCAGAACCCCTTTGCCAGCTTCCTGTAGATTATAGAAGGATAGATGAAATTCTTGATAGACTTGGAGAATACATGGAGAGAAGAAATCTCAATGCGCGAGTTGTCGAGAGACAAGTGTTGACAACAAAAGAGCAGCTTCGTGCGTATGTTGAAGGACAGAGAAGACAAGAGTTAGAAGGAGCAGTCGTGGTCAGGACAGCGTGGGACCCAAAGGGAGCGCGTTCATTTCATTTCGCAAAAACAATCAAGATAAAGAATTATGAAACAGTAGATTGTATTGTTCTTGGATTATACACAGAAGGATGGGATAAAGAAACACCCCTAACAGAACAAGCAGTCACTGGAGCATTACTTGGATTATACGACGAGCGAAGTGAACGATATGTCCCTGCGTTCAAAGTAAATCTTGATCCAAAAGGTCCGCAAATTAAAACAGCTGGACAAAAAGAACGTTTAGTTGCATTGCGCCAGAATCTGCTCGATCTTGCAAAAGAACGACAAGGAACAGAAGATGTGGTGACAGTAGCGGAGATCTATCGCATGCAAGGAAGAATTCTCATCAACAGAGTTCTCAAAGGAAAAAATTTGGAAACAGAAGTAGAACAATTATTAGAAAATATGCCTGTCGGAAAAGATGTGATGGGATTATTTGGTTTGTACAAAGCAGAGCAGGATGCGTATGAGCAGCATGGAAAAGGAACAAAAAAAGCAGACACAAAAACAGAGAAGTGCGTTCAAGAGTATAAAGGAGTATTCGCGGCATTGAAAGAATTAGAAGAACAAAATAAAGCAGGATACAAAGAGTTTGCGCGATATTTCAATAAAGCAAAAGAAGTCAAAGCAACATCGCAAAAACTGAAACGGCCACAATATCTCTTTGACACGAGCCAGCCAGTAATTGTCGAAGCAAATGTGTTTCAAGTGCGCTATGGAGAAGTGCCGTATGCAGCGGGATTCCATTCATGGTTTTGTAATAGTTTCTATGTCAATAATGCGTTTGCAGATCATGTTCGGTTTGATAAATCCACAACAACAGATTATGGAACAATAATAGAAATCGCGAGAAGACACACAGGAAAGAAGAAGAGAATGGTGAGAAAAGAATAAAATAACACAAATCAAGCACATCCCGCTTTTCTCTAAATCGCCAAATAAGAAAACGCACGCAGCAGCAACGCACTGATTCGCCAAACAGTTCTAAGGTATCTTCAAATATTTTTTATTATATAAGTTGATAATAATAAATGAAAGAATGTATTGAGCGAGAGTATAGTGATTGAGAACAGCGAATAATTTAAAAGAACAATCTTTATAAATCACCCCTCATTCTCAAAGTATATTCAAGAAGATTCCGGCAAGTACCGTCGGTGTATGTGAGGATCATGGTCACATACAAACAAACAACAAGCCTGAAAAGATGCTTTTTCAGTACAGGTTGAATATATTCAACTGTTTCTAAGAAAGGAATCAAAAATAGGTTTTTTCAATAAGAACCAAATCATACAGGCTAGAGTTTGCTATCAAAACAAATATTCAAAAATAAACAAAACGTGAAGAAAAATGCCAAAAGCACACAATCCAAGACACGGAAGCATGCAAGTCTGGCCGCGAAAGCGAGCAAACAGACCTTATCCAAACATTGGATCATGGAAAGTACATGGAGAGATTAAAGAAACAAATCTTCTTGGTTTTGCAGGATACAAAGCAGGAATGACACACGTCATGATTATCGACAACAGAGCAAAATCTCCTTCTAAAGGCCAAGAAATCGCAGTGCCTGTCACCGTGATTGAATGTCCCCCAATAAAAATCGCATCAGCACGATTCTATAAAGAAACAATAAAAGGATTTCAAGTAGTCAAAGAACTTCGCTTCAAAGCAGAAAAAGAATTGAAACGAAAACTACCAATTATAAAAAACAGCAAAGAAGCAGAATTAGAAAGCATCCAACCTGAAGAATACACAGACATTAGAATCAACGTCTACACACAACCAAAACTTGTGGGCTTCAAGAAAAAACCAGAACTCTTTGAAATGGCTTTGAGTGGTTCAGTTGCAGACAAGCTTGCTTATATCAAAAACAATGTGGGAAAAGAAATCAAAGCATCACAAATTTTCAAAGCAGGACAAATTGTTGATACAATCGCAGTCACAAAAGGAAAAGGATTTCAGGGTCCAGTAAAACGATTTGGTGTTTCTATTCGAAGACACAAATCAGAAAAGACAAAGCGAGGACCAGGATCACTTGGTGGTTGGGTTGCGCAAGCACACTTTATGTATAGAGTTGCGCATGCAGGACAAATGGGTTACCATAACAGAACAGAATACAACAAATGGATTATTAAAATTTCCGACAAAGCAGAAGAAGTCAATCCAAAAGGAGGATTTCTTCACTATGGAAATGTCAAGAACGAATATCTTTTAGTCAAAGGATCAGTGCAGGGACCTGCAAAGCGATTAATTCGCTTCAATTTCCCGAAGAGACCAAATCACCTTATACCTAAGGATGCGCCAAGCGTGACCTACACAAGTTTAGAATCAAAACAATAAATATGAAACAATTGATGTGAAACTATGAAAATTTCAGTATACTCATTACAAAAAACAGAAGTTGCGAAGAAAGATCTTCCGGCATGTTTCCAAGCAGAAGTACGTCCTGATCTCGTCAAGAAAGCAGTTCTTGCAATCAGAGCGAATAACAGACAACCATACGGTGCAGATCCAACTGCAGGTATGAAACAAGTTTCAAAAGTTTCCAGAAGAAGACGAGATTACCAAACATCTTATGGTCACGGTATTTCACGATCACCTCGAAAAGTCCTTGGACGACGAGGAACCAGATTTATTTGGGCAGGAGCAATTGCTGCAGGAACAGTAGGTGGAAAAGCAGCTCATCCTCCAAAAGTAGAAAAGAATTGGGACCAAAAAGTAAATAAAAATGAGAATAGAATCGCAATTAAATCAGGATTAACAGCAGCAATGAAAAAAGAGCTTGTCAGCGAACAAGGACATGTTCTTCCTGAACATTACCCATTCCTTGTTGAAACAAAGTTTGAAGACCTTGCAAAAACAAAAGATGTTTTTGCGGCGCTAGTGAAACTTGGATTGGCAGAAGAACTTGTGCGAGCAAGTAGAAAAAAAATGAGAACAGGAAGAAGTAAAATGCGCGGAAGAAGCTACAAAAAAGCAAAAGGGCCATTAATTGTCGTTTCAGGAGCATGCAAAGCACAAAAAGCTGCTGGCGGAATTCCAGGAGTTGACATCGTGAATGTCAAATACCTCAACGCAGAAATCCTTGCACCAAGTATCAAACCAGGACGATTAACAATATTCACAGAAGCTGCAATTGAAAAAATTACGAAAGAAAACTTATATGCATAAATGACGTGAAATCATGGAAACCTTAATTCGATATCCACTTGCTACAGAAAAAGCGATTCGTATGATCGAATCCGAAAATACTATGACATTCGAAGTAGAAAGAAAGGCACGAAAAGAAGATATTAAAAAACAAATCGAAGCATTATACAAAGTCAAAATCACAAAAGTGAACACAATGATCACGCCAAGAGGAACAAAGCGAGCGTATGTGAAACTCGCGATGGAAAATCCCGCTATTGACGTTGCAACACAATTAGGATTAATTTAATGAGGAACAAAAATGGGTAAGCGATTAACAGTACAACGACGCGGAAAGGGCTCACCAGTATTCCTAAGCCCAAGCCATAAATACGTCGGAAAAGCAAGCCATGTTTCCATGAAAACAGCAGGAAAAGGAAAAATAACAAACCTTATCCATTGTCCTGGCCATACTGCTCCTTTGATGACAGTAAAATGGGAAAATGGAGAAGAACAATTAACCATTGCACCTGAAGGAGTTCGAATAAATCAAACTATTGAATGCGGTACAGAAAATACAGAAACTGGCGCAACACTTTCACTCAAAAATATTCCAGAAGGAACTTTAGTATACAATATTGAAGGAATTCCAGGAGATGGCGGAAAATTCGCACGAAGCGGCGGCGTTTTCGCAAAAGTCCTTGCACGACAAGGAACAAGCATCAGCATCATGCTTCCATCAAAGAAAGAAAAAATGTTCAATGAAAACTGCAGAGCATCCATCGGCATTGTTGCTGGTGGCGGAAGAATGGAAAAACCATTGTTAAAAGCAGGAATACGATTTTACAAATCCAGAGCAAGTGCGGCACTTTGGCCAGTTGTTTCCGGACAATCACAGAACGCAGTAGAACACCCGCATGGTGGTGCTCGTTCCAGCAAGAAGAACAAACCAGACATTGCGCGACGATTCGCTCCACCTGGCGCGAAGATTGGAAAGATCAGACCACGAAGAACTGGTCGTAAGAGCAGATAAGTAGGACAGAGGAAGTGAAGATCACATGGGATTAAAAGAATTCAAGTATCGAGGAAAAACAATTGAAGAATTAAAGAAAATGAGTTTGAAAGAAGTTGCACTCTTACTTCCTTCCCGAGAACGAAGAAAAATACATGCAGGATTCACAGAACAGGAAAAAATATTCCTTGAAAAATTACAATCAAAACAAAAAAAAGTAAAAACACACTGCAGAGATATGATTGTTCTTCCAGTAATGGTTGGAAGAACTGTTGGAATTCATGCAGGAAAAGAATTCAAAGATGTTGAAATTATAGCAGACATGATTGGACACAGACTTGGAGAGTTTGCATTAACGAGAAGCCGTGTTGCGCACAACGCACCAGGTATCGGAGCAACCAAATCCAGTGCATCATTATCTGTCAAATAAAAATAATAAATGAAAGAATAATCAAGGCGATACACAATGGGATTAAAATATGCATTCAGCGCATACAACAAGGAGTTAATGGCACGAGCTGTTGGCAGAGATTTATCTATCTCTAAAAAACAGAGTGTCGAAATCTGCAAGTGGATTCGCTATAAATCAACAAGCAGGGCAAAAAGAATCCTTGAAGATGCGATCAAGATGGAACGAGCAATTCCATACACACGCTTTAACTGGAACGTTGGTCACAGACCTGGAATGGGTCCTGGACGATATCCTATCAAAGCATCAACAGAAATTTTGGCATTGATTAAATCAGCTGAAGCAAACGCGCAGCTCAAAGGATTGAACACAGGAAATTTACATATTGTGCACATTAACGCGCAAAAAGCGCCAACGCCGCACCATTATGGACGACAGCGGGGCACAAAAATGAAGCGCACGCACATTGAAGTAGTATTACAAGAAAGAGCAGAAAAGAAAGCTGAAGAAAAAGCAAAATCAAAAACGCAGAAACAAGAAAAACAAAAAGAAGAGAAACAAACAAAAGAAAGTAAAGCAAAAGAATAATCAAAAAGGGAATGACGCATGGGCTACAAAAAAATTGTTGAACAAAAAATCAAAGAATTCCAAATTCAGGAATTCATCGGCACAAATTTGAAACAAGTTGGTCTGAGCAGTTCAAAGTTGCAGATGACACCACTTGGAGAAAAGATTGTAGTCAACGCAGCACGACCAGGATTAATTGTCGGAAAAAAAGGACAAAGTATCAAACGATTAACAAATCAACTAAAGAAAAAGTTTAACCTGGAAAATCCACAAATTGAAATCAATGAAATTGAAAATCCTAACCTTGATGCACAAATCATTGCAGAAAGAATCTCCACATCAATGGAACGATTCGGATCTCAGCGATTTAAAGCAATCGGGCACAAAGTATTGGAAGATGTCATGAACGCAGGCGCGTTGGGAATTGAAGTGGTAGTATCAGGAAAAGTTCCGAGCGCACGAGCAAAACGATGGCGTTTTTACCAAGGATACTTGAAAAAAAGCGGCGACATTGCAATCAGCGGCGTCAGAAAAGCGTACAGCACAGCAGAATTAAAATCTGGAACAGTAGGAATTCAAGTGCGCATTATGCCTCCGATTGAATTACCTGATAGTATCAAAATCCGAACTCCTGAAGAAACTGAACAAAAAGAAGCAGAAACACAAGGAGCAAAAGAAGAAAAGCCTGAAGAAAAAAAGAAGGCAAAAAAACGCGCAAAGAAAAAAGAAAGCAGCGAAGAAAAAGTAGAGAAAACTGAAGCAACAGAAGAAGCTGTTGAAGAGAAAACTGAATAATCAAAAATAGGCAAGTGAAAAAATGAAAACAAAAGACCTGCAAAAACTGACAGTAAAAGAGTTGAAGGAAAAATTCAGTGAAATGCAGAATCAACTTATCAAAGAACGCGCACAAGCTGCACGTGGAACACAATCAAAGAATCCAATGATAATTAAAAATACACGAAAAGCAATTGCACGAATACTGCAGTTGCTTGCAACAAAAAAAGAAGGGGAGGTTGTTAAAAAAGCATGAGCAAAATCTGCAACACGTGTGGACTACCTGAAGATCTTTGCGTTTGTGAAACAATCGCAAAAGAAAGTCAAAAAATCACAATATACGTTGAACGAAAAAAATTCGGAAAAAAGTATACAGTGGTTCAAGGCATAGACACAAAAGAGATTGACATCAAAGACATCGCGAAAGCATTGAAGTCAAAGCTTGCGTGTGGCGGAACAGCAAAAGAAGGCGTCATTGAACTCCAAGGAGAACATATCCAAAGAGTGATGAGTTACCTTGTCGAGCTGGGCTTTGCGCCAGAAACAATCAGAATCGGCGATGAGCGTCGAGGATAAAAATGAATGCTGATTTAATTGGTGCAACAATTGAAGTGGTTCATGCGAACAACAAAACATTAATTGGAAAAAAAGGAAAAGTGTTGGATGAAACAAAAAACACAATTACCTTAAACACAAACGAAAAAAAACAAAAAATACTGAAAACACACATCACATTCAAAATTCACAAAGACAAAAAATTTGAGGAAAAAATAATCGAAGGAAAAACGATCACAAAAAGACCGTATGAACGAATAAGGGGATAATCATGGCAGAAAATCAAAAAACAAGAAATGTCGGCATTGATGTCAAAGCACCTGCTACAGCATGTGTAAGTGACAAGAACTGTCCGTTCCATGGAGAACGTGTTGTTCGAGGTCGAACACTTGTGGGAAAAATTACAAGCGCAAAAGTAAAGCGAAATGCAATCATGGAAATCGAACGTAGAGTTCCTCTTCCAAAATACGAACGATTTGAAAAAAGACGAACAAGAATAATGGTACATAATCCTGAATGCATCAGTGCAAAAGAAGGAGATACGGTCAAAGTTATGGAAACACGAAAGATTAGCAAAATGAAGTGTTTCGTGGTGGTAGAAAAACAGTGAGTGGAAGTGTGAACGTACGACTGAACGAAGACTCAGCTTCGCTGAGTTCATTACGGACTATGTCCGAAATAGTGAAGTCGTACCTGATCTCGCTTCCAATTGGCGAAAGAATTGAAATGAAGCGTTTCGTCGTTGTAGAAAAACAATAAGTAAAAAAATGAAATTCAAAGAGTGAGAAAAAATGAAAGGACTCAAAGCAAAAATCACACGCGCACTACCGTTTTCAAGTAGGCTAGATGTTGTAGATAATAGTGGAGCGAAAATAATTCGTATTTACACAGTCTATAAAATCAAGACAAAAAAAGGACGACGAGCATCAGCAGGAGTAAGCGATCTTATCAACACAAACGTCATCAAAGGAAAGCCTGAGATGAAAAAGAAGAGTGTCCTTGCCGTTGTTATCAGACAAAAAAAAGAATTTAGAAGACGCGATGGAACACGAGTACAATTTGAAGACAACGCAGCAGTTGTTGTGAAGGATAACAAAGGAAACCCGCAAGGGACCTTAATCAAAGGACCTGTCGCAAAAGAAGTTTGTGAAAGATGGCCTGCGATTGCAAAGATTGCAACAATCATAGTCTAAAAAAACAAAAGAAAAAAGGACGAAAAAAATGAAACAAGAATGGTCAGCGCAGTGGAAGGCAAGTGTCCAGCCACGAAAACAAAGAAAGTATCGTGTGAATGCACCGCTCCACATAAAAAGAACATTTATGCATGCGCATCTCGCAAAAGATTTGCGTAAAAAATATGCAAGACGACAAATTTCCTTGCGAAAAGATGACAAAGTAAAAATCATGAATGGCGACTTCAAAGGAAAAGAAGGAAAAGTTAGCGAAATTGACATGAAGTCTGGCCGTGTGTTTGTAGAAGGAATTGACAGAGTAAAGAAAGATGGATCAAAAGCACGAATTCCATTACAAGTATCCAATCTTATGATTACTGCTCTTGGAAAAGAAGACAAAAGAATCAAAAAACAAGAAGGAAAAAAGAAAGCAGAAAAGAAAACTGAAGAAAAGACAAAAGAAAAAAAACAATAAGCTCATTGAGGGAATAGCATGAAACGACATTTAAAACGATTGGCAGCACCTGCAAAATGGAATATCGAACGAAGAAGTACAAAGTTCGTTGCACGCCCAATGCCAAGTGGACATAGTTTAGACATGTGCCTTCCATTAAACATATTCATGAAAGAAATCGCAGGATATGCAAAAACAACAAAAGAAGTCAAAACAATCTTGCAAAATAAAAATATCCTCGTCAATGGACGAAGAAGAAAAGACCATCGTGCAGCAGCAGGTTTCCTCGATATTGTTGAAATGGACAACTTAGAACACGTGCGAGTTATTTTAGATGTTCGAGGAAAAATAAACTACGTCAAAGTTCCTGCAAAAGAAGCGAATATCAAAGTAAGCAAAATTATTGGAAAGAGTGCAATAAAAGGAAACAAATTACAGATCAATCTTAATGATGGCTACAATTTCCTCATTACAGGAAAAGAAAAATATCGTGTTGGCGACTCCCTTGTTGTTGATGTAAAAACAGGGAAAATTATCGAGCATCTTCCTTTTGACAAAAACATGACAGTATTACTTGTGGAAGGAAAGCAGATTGGCCACACAGGAAAAATTACAGAAGTCGTGCAAGAGACAGTCACAATCAAATTGCAAAATGGCACAGAATACAAAACAAAGAAAAGCTGTGCATTTGTTGTTGGAAAAGAACATCCGGCAATAACAGTGCAAAAACAAGAATAAAAAGAATAGGGTATGACCATGAATATCATGAAAACAATCAAAATTGAAAAAATGACCTTGAATGTCGGTGCAGGAAAAGACCCAAAGAAGTTAGATAAAGGAGTTCTCTTGCTCAAACATATCACCGGTATTGATCCAGTCAAAACAATCACAGAGAAAAGAATTCCAACATGGGGATTACGTCCAGGATTGCCAATTGGATGTAAAATAACGATTCGAGATAAAGAAGTTATTCAAAAATTGTTACCTGGCTTTTTGAAAGCAAAAGGAAGTAATTTATTAGAATCACAATTTGATGAAAATGGAAACGTTGCATTTGGGATCCATGAATATATTGACATCCCTGGAATTCAGTACAGTCCTGAAGTAGGGATTATGGGTTTCCAAGTATGTTTAACACTCACACGTCCTGGATTTAGAGTAAAGGCACGAAAAATTCAGAAGCGAAAAATCAAAAAGAGCCACAAAATTTCCAAGCAAGAAGCAATGGAATTCATAAAAAAAGAATTTAACGTTGGTACAAAAACAGTCGAATAAGAGGGAAACAAATGACATATAGCAGTTTCAAAAAAGTATTCAAGCAACTCAAAGGAAAGCCAAACAGACTCCTAAAATATATCAAACATAATGCTCCAAAAGAAAGAAAAACTGGACAAGAACGATTGCGATGTAGACGCTGTTTGCGAACAGGAGCACATATCAGCAAGTATGGTTTAAATTTATGCCGACATTGCTTTAGGGATATTGCACCAAAAATTGGATTCAAAAAATTCCACTAAACAAAAAAAGAAGAACCAAAAAGTAAGACAGGGGAGAGAAAAATGACATTAAATGATCCATTGGCGAATGTGTTTTCCAGTATTATTAATTGTGAAAAAATTGGGAAAGGCGAAGTAACAATCAAGCCAGCATCAAAATTAATCAAAAAGATCTTAACATTGTTGCAGGACAAGCGCTATGTCGGTGCTACAGAAGAGATCAAAGATGGAAAAGGAAACATACTCAACATTAAATTGCTTGGAGCAATCAACAACTGCGGGGTTATTAAACCACGATACGCAGTCCAATTGGATAATTACACAAAATATGAAAAACGATATTTACCAGCAAAAGGATTCGGAATCCTCATTGTCTCAACGACAAAAGGAATCATGGATCATGAAAGCGCAAAACAACAGAATCTCGGGGGAAGATTAGTAGCATACTGCTACTAAGACTGAGAGTAAAAATACAGAAACAATAGAAAATAAATCAAAATACAACGTGAGAAAAAAATGAAAGCACTCAATTATGTAGAAGAAATGGAAATTCCGGAAGGAACAAATGCAAAGTTTGAAGGAACTGCACTTGTTGTTTCAAAAGGAAAAGCAATGGTCAAACGTGAGTTTCACGATCCTAGATTCAACTTAAAAGTAGAAGGAAACAAAATTGTACTTGCAGCACCAAAAGTAACACGAAAAGAAAAGATGCAGATTGGAACATTTGTTGCGCACATCAAAAATATGCTCAATGGAGTTAATGAACCATTTATCTACAAACTTCGTATCTGTTCAGGTCACTTTCCAATGAATATTGCAGTAAGCGGAAAAACAATTACAGTCAAAAATTTTGTAGGAGAAAAAATCCCAAGAGTCATGACATTCAAAGATGGCGTTGACGTAAAAATGGAAGGAACAGACATCATTGTTTCAAGTCCAGATAAAGAACTTGCAGGAATGACTGCAGGCGCGATTGAATTAATTTGCCGCCGACCAGGATTTGATCCCCGAATCTTCCAGCAAGGAATTTACATTATAGAAAAATGCGGAAAATCAATGAGTGCATAAAAAGCACGTAAAGAGAAACAAAAATGGCAGACATCAAAAAATTATTGGCAATCAAGAAGATGAAGAAAGTGCAGAAACCTGCATTTTTGAGAAGAAACTTCAAAAAAAACAAGCGAACACGAGTCACAGGAGAATGGCGTGCACCAAAGGGGTTACACAACAAACTTCGAAGAAGAAGACGCGGTATTGGCCAGTGGGTTATGCCTGGGTATAGAATGCCAGTCGCAGTTCGTGGTATGACACGAGAAGGATTACTTCCTATTGTTGTTGAGAATCTTAAAGATATGAAAGCACTTGATGCAGCAAAACAAATTGCAATTATCAAAGCAAGTGCTGGAAAAAGAAGCAGAGTAGAAATGGTCAAAGAAGCAGTAAAGAAGAAAGCGCATATTCAAAATATTAAAGATCCTGCAGCATATCTGAAACAGATAGAAGAAGAAATGACGCAGCGAAAAAAAGCAAGCAAAACACAAAAGAAAGTAGAAACAAAACCTGCTGAGAAAAAAGCTGAAAAGAAAGAAGAAAAAAAGGAAGAAGCAGATACAAAAGAACAGAAAGTGCAGGAAAAGAAGGAACAAGAAAAAGTCTTGACAAAAAGAGAATAAAAACAATAAGATAATAAAGAACCTATGAACGCGTGATACTATGGAACTCAAAGTACAAAAACGATTGGCAGCGAATGTGTTAGGATGCTCACCAAAGCGAGTCTCACTCAATCCAGAGCAGTTGACTGAAATAAAAGAAGGAATTACAAAAGGAGATATCCGGTCACTCATTAAACAAGGCGTTATTACGATGACGCAAAAGAAAGGAATTTCACGAGGACGTGCAAAAGAACGCCAGAAACAACGAGAAAAAGGACGACAGCGCGGTCATGGTTCCAGAAAAGGAAGTAAAAATGCTCGTCTCTCTATGAAAAGACAATGGATCAACAGAATCCGCTTACAACGAGAATTTATCAAATCATTACGAGATAAAGAAATAGTGAGTAAAGAAACGTATCATACTCTTTACATGAAAGCAAAGGGAGGGTTTTTCAGAAGCCTCCGTCACTTGAAATTATATATGACTGAAAACAAATTGTTCGAGAAACAAACAAAATAGAAAAGCAAAAATAAAACGTGAAAAATATGTCAACAACAACAAGAACCATTCCTTACAGACGAAGAAGAGAAGATAAGACGAACTACAAGAAGCGTATCAAGCTCTTACTTGGAGAAAAACCACGTCTTGTCATTCGAAAATCGTTAAAGAATATGGTTGTCCAACTCGTTTCATTTGATGCAAAGGGAGATAAAGTTATCACCTCTGCAAATACGAAAGAACTAAAAAAATACAATTGGAACTTTACAGGCGGAAACCTACCAAGTGCATATTTAATTGGATTGCTTGCTGGAAAAAAAGCAGTGCAAGAAAAACACAAGGAAGCGATTGTTGATTTAGGATTACAGAGTCCAATTAAAGGATCACGATTATATGCTGCGTTGAAAGGTGCAGTGGATGCAGGAATGAGTATTCCGCATGACAAAGAAACATTCCCAAGCGATACGCGAATTAAAGGGGAACATATTGCGAAGCATGAAAAAGAAACAAAGTTTAAAGACATGGCAAAAGTCTTCGAAGAATGTAAGCAAAAAATTATGAAAGGATGATGATCATGGTAAGAAAAGCAAAAAAAGAAGAAACAGCGGCACCTGAAACAAAAGAAGAAGTTGCTTCAGTTCCAGAAATTGTCATAAAAGAAACAACACCAAGCACAGGTGTTGAAGCAGAAAACATTGTCACAGAAAAAGATATCAAAGAAGTGGAAAAAGAAAGAAAGCCACTGCAAAAATCAAATACAGAAACATGGGTTCCAAAAACAGAAATCGGAGAGAAAGTCAAAACAGGAGAAATAACACATATTGATGAGATCCTTGACGCAGGAAAAAAAATACTTGAATTTCAAATGGTTGATATGCTTTTCCCGGCATTGGATAGCGATCTTTTAATGATTGGACAATCAAAAGGAAAGTTCGGCGGTGGAAAACGACGAGCATTCCGACAAACACAGAAAAAAACAAAAGAAGGAAACAAACCAAAATTCACCACATGTGCAGTCATTGGAAACAGAGATGGGTATGTAGGAATGGGTTATGGAAAAGCAAAAGAAACTGTTCCTGCACGTGAAAAAGCGTTTAGAAATGCAAAATTAGGCATATTCAAAATCCGCCGAGGATGCGGATCATGGGAATGCAACTGTAAAACAGCACACTCTGTTCCTTATAGAGTCACTGCAAAATGTGGATCTGTCGAAGTCACCCTTATTCCAGCGCCGAAAGGAACTGGTCTTGCAATTGAAAAAGAATGCGCAAAAATATTACAACTTGCAGGAATTAAAGATGTCTGGTCAAAAATCCTTGGTCAAACAAATACAAAGATAAACACGATTAAAGCGTGTGAAATGGCATTAAAGAATTTAATGACCACAAGAATTGATTACGATACAAAACAAAAATTAAGTTTCACTGATGGAAAAATAGTACGCGAAGCAACAGTGAGTGAATAAACATGGCTGAAGAAAAAGTAAAACAAAAAGTTCCAAAAACAGAGAAGAAAGCATCACCTCAATCCGCAGAAGGAAAGATTGTAGTAGTTCGTGTTCGCGGACGAATCCGATTACTCACCACAATTAAAGATACTTTAGATATGGTCAGATTATACAAAAAAAATTACTGTGTCCTTTTAGAGAATACCCCTGCAAATAAAGGGATGATAGAAAAAGCAAAAGCCTTTGTCACCTGGGGTATTGCTGAGGACAAGCTTGTTGAAGAACTCTTTGAGAAAAGAGGAAGACCATACAATGGTCCATTAACAGACAGCAAAAAGAAAATTGAGTACAAAGGACGATATGTTGAGTACAATGGAAAAAAGTATAGCAAATTTTTCGCGTTAAATCCACCACGTGGAGGATTCGGAAGAAAAGGGATCAAACGAACCTTCGCAGCATCTGGTGCAGTAGGAGACAGAGGAAAAGAAATTAATGACTTTGTCCGAAAAATGATATAGAAAAATAATAAAATTCAAAGGTTGAAAATATGGTAAAACGAAAAAAGAACAGCAGACAACGCGGATCCAAAACCCACAGCTGGGGTGCAATGAAGAAGCACCGAGGCGCAGGAAATAGAGGAGGACGCGGAAATGCAGGAACAGGAAAAAGATCTGACTGTAAAAAGCCATCTGTCTGGGCAATCCCAAATTTTTATGGAAAGAATGGGTTCACACCAATTGCACGAAAAGAAGTGTGTGCATGCAACATAGAATCACTAGAACGAAATCACCACAAACTACTTAAAGAAGGAATAATCAAAGATGAGAAAGGAATATACACTGTTGATTTGCAGCAGCTTGGAGTAGACAAGCTCTTAAGTAAAGGACAACCGACCAAAAAGTGGAGCATTACTGCAAAATATGCATCCGCAAATGCAGTAGAAAAGATTAAAGAAAAGGGCGGAAATGTCGTTTGCACTGAAAGCGGTCCAGAAGCTGCAGAAGAGAGTCAATAAGTATATATTCTCAAAATGGGTGCATCTGCACAATAAGAGGATAATCAATGGCACTAAAAGATATTCTTTTGAATTTGCCTGAAGTAACAGGTCCAACACAAAAAAAATTAGGGTTTCAAGAAAAACTCAAGTGGACATTATTGATTCTTGTTTTATTTTTCATTATGGGAATAATCCCATTATTTGGTTTAGGCGATAACGCGCTTGCACAATTTGAATATTTATCTATTATCTTAGGTGCAGAATTTGGATCAATTATTTCATTAGGTATTGGCCCACTTGTCACAGCATCCATCGTATTGCAATTATTAAATGGAGCAGGAATTTTTTCGTTTGATACAAAAACACCAGATGGAAAAAGAATGTTTCAAGGAACGCAAAAAGTTGTTGCACTATTCTTCATTGTCTTTGAAGCGTTTATCTACGTCGCAATGGGCGGATTAGCACCAGGTGTCTATTTTAATACAGTTACACAACAGTTTACAGCGCAAGGAATTGCAGGAACAACAATCGCACTTTCTTCTGCGATGATTCTGACATTAAAATTACTCTTAATTCTCCAGCTCAGCCTTGGAGGCTTAATGATTATGTTTATGGACGAAATCATCAGTAAATGGGGATTTGGTTCAGGAATCAGTTTGTTTATTGTCGCTGGAGTTTCAAAGTCATTAATGGTACGAGCATTCAACTGGGTTTCTGGTCCTGATGCTGTTGCAGGAGGAACGCAATATGCGTCAGGGAAAGTATTACAATTTTTTCAGGCACTGTATAATGGCGATCCACAAACTGCAATAACTGCTGCAGGAATAATTATTACCACGCTTATTGTTTTTGCAATGGCTGTTTATTTGCAAGGTATGAAAATTGAAATTCCTCTCTCTTTTGGAAGAATCAGAGGGCATGGAATCCGTTGGCCATTAAGTTTTACTTATGCAAGTGTCATTCCTGTTATCTTAATCAGCGCGTTGTTGGCAAATCTCCAACTCTGGGCGAGATTATTACAAAACTGGGGATATCCATTGCTTGGACAGATGAGTCCATCAGGAGCGCCGCTTTCGGGTATTATTGCGTGGGTTGCAATTCCAGGCGGAGCAAATGGGCTTGTCGGATTAATTCTCACGCAAGGAACATTGTTTATTGGCTGGAAAATATATCTTCAAGCATTTGTATACATGAGTGTTATTATAATTGGATGTGTTATCTTTTCTTATTTTTGGGTGCAAACAGCAGGAATGGATGCAAAGAGTCAGGCAAAAAACATGATCAGTTCAGGATTACAAATTCCTGGATTTAGAAAAGATGAGCGTATTTTAGAACGATTATTAGGACGATATATTACGCCACTCACGATTATGGGTGGAGCAACAATTGGCTTTTTAGCCTCAATTGCTGACGTTCTGGGCTCATTAACACAAGGAACATCACTCTTGCTCAGCGTCATGATTGTCTATAAATTGTATGAAGAAATTGCGAAAGAGCACATGATGGATATGCATCCAGCATTACGAAAAATGATGGAGTAAGAACACATGGTTCTTGAGACAATTCTTCAACTGAATTCAACGCTCCTTGTGGTGAGTGTGGGAATTATTTTTTCTATCATCATGGTCTTACTTACTAAATACACTACTGACCAAGATCTTCTGAAGCGCATTCGCGATGAAATGAAAGAATTGCAAGCAGAAATAAAAATGCTGCAAAATAATCCTAGCAAAGCAGGAGAAGTCAACAAGCGCATGATGGATGCACAAATGAAAATGATGATGCAATCCATGAAGCCAATGCTTTTTAGCATGATTCCTGCATTCTTAATTCTTGGCTGGTTTAACGCGCATATTGCGTTTATGCCATTAACAATAGAAGAAGAGTTCAGTGTCGAATTAAACTTTTATGATGGCATTAGCGGAACAATAGAACCAATGACACCAGAAGGAATCACCCTTATTAATGGAGAAGCATACACAATCAAAGATAATAAAGTACGACTCGTCTATAAAGGAGATGCGCCCGGGGAGTATATGCTTCAATATACGCTAAAAAATGACGTAGGAGAAGTCCAGAAAACATGGGAGCAAAAAGTAATAATTACCGCATCAGAAAATGAAAAAGAATACACTGGCCCAACAGTAAAAATAAAAGATGATGCAATGCTCGAAACAATCACGATAAGTAATAATAAGTTCACGCCAATGGGAAGTGTCAGTATTTTCGGTTGGCATCCTGGATGGTTAGCGCTGTACATCATAATATCATTAATCTGTAGCATCGCGCTACGAAAATGGCTCAACGTCTATTAGAGCCGCGGTGAAAATCATTAGAGTAACATTTATAAATCACCCATTTATCCAAGATAATATAGAGTAATCATAGAGGGGAAAACAATGGTAGCACCAAAATACAGATCAAGATCAAAACGACGCGTTTTTGTCCGCACACCAAGCGGAAAAACAGTTATACACTATAAAGATCGTGCTCCAAAAACAGGAACATGTCCTGTCACAGGAGAAAAGCTCAAAGGAATGCCACGAGTGTTACCTGCAAAGCAGCAGAATATGGCAAAAACCAAGAAGCGACCACAGCGACCATTCGGTGGAGTTTTATCCAGCAGAGCAATGCGCCGTGTTGTTATTAACGAAGCGCGAGCATTATCACAGCTTGAATAATTTTTTTATTTTCATAATCATGGAAGAATTCTAAGTAATTCTTCTCTTTCTGCGTTCGGCGACGAGCAGACATGAAGAACATGAACAAAGAGAAAGGTGGAAAAATGGCAGTATATGAAGTAGGACGAGTCTGCATGAAGATTGCAGGAAGAGATGCACGAAAGAAGTGTGTTGTTGTTGATATTCTTGATAGCACATATGTCATGATTGATGGCGAAACACGCCGAAGAAAATGTAACATTGCACATTTAGAACCATTGAATCTTGCTGTTGCGATCAATGCAAATGCAAGCAATGAAGATATTGTAAAAGCATTGAAAGAAGAAGGAATTGTTTGTGACATAAAGAAAGAATCAAAGAAACAGCCACAAGCAAGACCAAAGAAGCAGAAAGCAAAGAAGAAAACTGCTGCTCCAGCAAAGAAAGCAAAAGCTGAATCAAAGCCTGCTGAGAAGAAAGAAGCAAAACCAAAAGCTGCGAAGAAGAAAGAATAAGTTCTTTTTTATTTTTCTCTATTTTTATTTGATTTCATTTTTTAGTCTATTCTTATTTTTTAAGAAAGTCAACAGCGACCGACCACTATAAGTCTCCGCTTACTTCGTTCGCTCAGACCGATAGCATGCTCGCTTCGCTCAGATAGGTCGCTGGGATTATTACAGTTTTCCACGAGTCTTGAGCGAAGCGATGACTGGTAGTTCGAGTTATCGTATGGTGGAAAACTGAAATATTTTATATAACATACTGCTTCTCAGAAAATAATGATAAAAATAGAGCCAAAAGAGTATGAATATCTCTGGACAGATCACGAGGTCAATTTTATCTTCGTCTCGTGCTATTTATTTAAGAATTTTAAAGAAACTGACTTTATGTTAATATACGAATCAGAGAAAAATGGAGTAGCGTTCTTCTTAGCAAAAGAAGCAAAGAAAGCATGCGCAGAGTATGGTGTCCAATTTTATGAAAAAAAGTTTGAAGAGTGGAAGAAAAAAGTAGGAATGCAGGTGATGGAAGGAAAGAGAATTATAACAGAAACAAAAGTAGAAAGAAGAAAGATTCCTTCCATGAGTGACTTAATAATAAAGCAGAGGTTTTTGGAACGAGTAAAGCTCTTTCAAGACCTTGGAAACCTCTATTTTTACACAGAATTCTTCTTTTTAGAGAAAGTGGAGCATCAACTTAAACAAAAGAAAAAGAATGAAATACTGCAAAGAAATGTGCAGGAAATGGGAAAGATAAAGCTTGAAGCGCGAGAAGTGCTCAATGAATTCTATAACTATGCAAGAATATTTCAACCATACATAGAAGAAATAGGAAAGCGAAGAAAGAGAAGTGATTTACCGTGGCTAAGCTATGCAGAAATAAGTGCAGTTATTGAAGGCAAAGAAGTTCCAATAACACAAAGAGGAAAAGAAACGTGGGTTCTCACAAAGAGGAATCAGTGGAACATTATTACAGGAAAAGATGCCGAGAAAATAAGAGACAGCTTTACTTTATACTTTTTCTCAAAATATAAAGAGAGAGTAAAAGGAATGATTGCCAATAAAGGAAAGTATACAGGAATAGTAAAAGTTCTAAGAACAATATTCAGCGATCGTGTTCAGGAAGAAATAAAAAAAGTAAAGAAAGGAGATATCTTAGTAGCAAACACAACAGGTCCAGAAGTGATGAGTGCATGTGAGAGAGCAGGAGCAATTGTGACAGATGAAGGAGGTATTACCAGCCACGCGGCAATTGTATCACGAGAATTGGGTATTCCATGCATTGTAGGAACAAAGAGTGCATCGCACATATTCAAAGATGGAGATGTTGTCGAAGTTAATGCAAATACAGGAATAGTAAGAAAGATAAAAAGCAATTAATGGAACTCTCGCGTCACTTTATCTCGAACAAAAGCTTTCGCATTCTTTGCAATCCCAAACAGATTTTCAAAGGATTTTCTAGTTTTTATTTTTCTAGATTGTTTAACCATCACAACCGCTTCCCCACAATCTTCCACAATTCAGTCAAGTTTAATTCAACCGCGGCAGTTGGCATTTCAAGTCCAAACGCAGTCAGAACAGAAGGATGCAGTTCTCCAATATACGCAACCTTCAGAGAAAGATCGCCATCTTTCACAATAACACGACCAACTCTGCCAGGAAGGAAACAACCAAGAGAATCTTCAACAACTATATACTCTACCTCAAGCATCCGCATAATATAATCAAGTGCCTGTCGTGCTTCTGTAAAACTCGCTTTCTGATGCGATAAAACAATTCCTAAGCGAACAAATTCTTCTGCAAGCGCAAATTTGGAAAGATCTTTTTTGAAGACAATTCCTACTTCAAAAAACTGCTGAGGATAATCGTACTGTTTATTCTGCCGTAATGTCTGCAACAAACAAGGAAGTATCCATGAACGAAGAGAATTATAATCCATGCTCACTGGATCTAAAATTTCCAAAACATCATGTGGAACACCCATCTGCACAGTCTGTACAGTCTTATCAATCAAATGAAAATTAGAAACTTCATACATACCACGACCGAGAAGCAGCATCCCAATTTTTTGTTTAAAGACTTCAAATGGATCTTCTTGTGCAATGGTCGCAACAGAAGGAATCACTTCCTCAATGTTTTCATACCCATACCCAATGGCAATATCTTCAACAAGATCGCGAGGATGTAACACATCAGCACGATATGCAGGAATAAGAACAGATTTACCTTTCACACCATAACCCATTGCTTCGAGATATTTCTTCGCATCTGCAGGTTTAAGATCAAGCCCAATAATTTTGTTTGCATAGTCGATGTCAAGATCCATACTTCGTGGAGTCAAATCTGGTGTCACAAATTTTTTTGTGCCATACATAATGTCAAGACTATAAATCTCCCCGCCCATATCTGCAAGCATGGTCACTAAAATATTCAGTGCAACAGAAACATTAGTAAAATCAATACCGCTACATTCAATAAAAACTTCGCGAGTGTTCAAATCAACTTTTCCAGTATCTTGTGAGTTTGTGAAAGGAAGCATACACATGACATTATCATTAGCATCGATAAAGAAAGGATACTTTTTCCAACCTTCAGTCAGATGTTTGTATTCTTTTGCTTTCGGATGCATCAATAAAACTTCAGATGCAGGAAGTAATTGATCAAAACCAAGCGGTTTAAATTTTACTTTTTCAGGATCTTTTGCAGTATAAGTAATAGGGAATGTAATGTGTTGCAAGGGATAAATACCATACGCGGATTTCTTGCGACCACGACCATGCGTTGTTGCAAGTTTTTCCTGTACCTGCATCACTTCGCGTATCTTTTCGTCAGTAAAAGTAAGATTCTTCACAATCGCGCAGACAGTATACGGACGCATGGTCACAGACGGATCAACAACAACCTTATGACCGCTTTTCTTGACTGCATATTCCATAAATCCTGTTTGAACTCCTAAAAAGGAACGCAGTGCGCGGGCAAATCCTTGTTCACTGAGCATGTCTGGTCTGTTGGGAAAAATTTCTACTATTACTTCTTTATCATCAATACTTTCAAGATCTGTCCCGATCATCGCAATGCGATCTTTCAAATCCTCTGTAGAAAGTTTTTTTCCAAGAAGTGTATCAAGAACTTTTCTGTTTAGGGTCACTGTTGGCATTTATTTCACCCATATTTTCATCTGTTGGAGCTGTTTCATGTCATTTTTATAGAGATCACGAACATCAGTCAAGTGATAATATTCAGAGATAATACGTTCAAGTCCAAGACCCCATGCAAGCACAGGAATGTCATGACCAAGCAACGGAATAGTGACTTCTGGACGGAAAATACCTGCACCACCAAGTTCAACCCATTGATTTTTTTTAGGATGCCAGACTTCAACCTCGAGTGAAGGTTCTGTATACGGAAAATACGCAGGACGAAGTCGAACTTTAGGATACCCCATTTTTCCAAAAAATTGGCGTAAATACGCTTTCAAATTTTTGAGATTCGCGTCAGGATCAATAACAATACCATCCACTTGATGGAATTCAAACAAATGTTTCCAATCGAGCGCTTCGTTTCGGAATACACGTCCAACATTAAAGAACTTCAAAGGCAATCGTTTGTGAAGCGTTTTTGGATCTTGACCAAGTTCTGCAAGTTTCAACGCACTAAGCACCGTAGTGTGCGTTCGCAAAAGCACCTTTTGTGCTTCTTCTTCTTTCCATAGAGTCTGCCAACCAGTGCTTCCAGTTTTACCACCAGATTCATGAATCTCTTTGATTTTCGCAAAATCTTTGGGAAGTTTACCAAGCGCAATCTTTTTGCCACTTTCATCTTTGATAAAAAATGTGTCTTGCATTTGTCGTGCAGGATGATCCTGTGGAACAAAAAGTGAATCAAGATCCCAATATGATGTCTGAAGAAGTGGACCATTCATCTCAACAAAACCCATATCCAACCAAATTTGTTTAATGTAAGATATTGCCTGCGTCACAATATGCTGTTTTCCACCAGAAATTGGGGGCACATTGATCTGCACATCATAATGACGGAATTCATGATTTTTCCAGCTTCCTGTTTGCAGCATTTCTGGAGTGAGTTGCTCAACAAATTCTTTGGTGAGATCAAACGTCAGCGCAGTCTTTCCAAGATCAGTTAAGACAGCAGATCTGAGTTTTATCACTGTTTTCTTAAGAATATCTTTTCGCTGAGAAAGTTCTTTGAGAACAACTTGTTCCTGCTGTGAAATGTCGCGGACATCGCGTGGATATTCTAAAGAATCGAGGAATTTCTCTTCATCAGTTTTCTGATGAAAAGCACGTTTCCCCTCTTCTGTTAAAAGAACAAGAAGTTCATTCCCTTCTTTTTTGATTGCAATAAGATTTCGTCGTTTGAGCAGCCCCATGCAAATGGTCATCTCATTTTGATCAAGTGCGCTATTTTGTTGCACCTGAGTAAGTGGAAGTGCAACAGTGGCTCCTTCTAATGCCTTCAGAAATCGCTTTTCAGGAAGCCCTTTTTCTTTGTAAAGCTGGCCGTTTTTGTCTAAAGAAACAACTTCTTGGATTTCTTCAGAGAGTATAACTAACTCTTTGTTTTGGAGCCATTGCAGTGCGCGCATGACTTCGACTTCTTGTAATCCCGTTACCCCAACAATTTCGTGAAACGCAGAGCATTTTTCCAGTGTTGGGAGGACTTTTCGTTCAAGCGGATGAAGTTTTGCAATAAGTTGTGCGACTGCTGCTGTCATAGGAAGAAAAGAACTGTGAAGGTATATAAAAGTTGCGAGGGAGAAGGTTATTCACGCACAAACCGCTGATATTCGATAAGCAAGAAAGATACACGCACCAACAAAAGCAAAAAATGTCAGGGGGACCCATTGCCGCAGCAATGGGGTTTTTATGAATAGTAAAAAAGTACAACAGGTATAGAAAATCAAGAAAGAAAAGAATAAATAAAAAAACAAAAAAATCCCTACTTCAAAACCTTCGCTGCTGGTTTCATATCTTCCCATGCAACGTTAAACATGTCAATCATTGCATTCGCAAAGAATGGTGTGTTAATCCAGATCCCAATATCGTAGGTTGGATGCACGTCTTGGTCGTCCAGAACCATGAATATCATTTCTTTACCATCAACAATACAAAATCGCGCTTTGCTGTCTGTGTGACGAACTTCTGCAACTTCAGAAAGATCCTTCACTGCAGCAGCTGTTTCTTTGGTAAGAGGAGCAGCGATGCGTATTTTAACGCCACGTTTTTTGATTTTCTCAAACGTTGACTTTAATCCTTCGACTTTACGAATCAAACCTTGAGATGTCGTCATCAAAACAACAGATTGTTCTGCGTTTCGAATCGTCAATTCAAGATGATTGTATAAGTTGTGTCGTCCACGAAGACTACCAGAAAGATCTGCTGGTTCAACAAGATCAACCCCTTGCGTATGCAAGGCATCAAGTTCAGTGATAAGTTCTGTATTTTTCATGTCATCAAGATGTTTGATGCGATTTTCAATTTCGCCTTTCATATTCTTTTTAACACGTTCAATAACTTCAGATGGAGAAACTGCAAGGTATTTGATAGGTTTCCCAAGTTTCATCACAACGAAACCTTTTTTCTCAAGGCTTTCAAGAACATCGTAACTTCTGCTGCGCGGCACATTTGCAATGTCGCTAAGTTCTCCTGCTGTGGAGACTCCTCTGGATAATAGTGCTGCCCAGATCTTGACTTCGTATAAATTTAATCTAAAATATCGACGTAATTTTCCTAACAGTTCTTCTTTTACGATCATAAAACACACCCTCCCTTTTTCCCACCATTTTTTTATAAAAATTTAAAATAAAATAATATCATGCCCAACTTCACCAGTGAAATGCAACATGCAATAACAACCCATGCATAATAAACTGCATTTTTGACTTGAGAGTCGAGACACTGTGAATTTTACAAGTGCTTCTACTATTAAAAGGTTATCATTTTATAGAGATAATGGAAAAACCTTAAAGAAGCGTCAACATTTTTATATGGTGCTGCGTTTATTGAGAAAAATGGAGAGAAAAGAAACAAGCCAAAGATACAGCAGACAAAAGCTTCTCAAAGAAATAGGACCAAAAGGACAAAAACTCCTCAATACTGCAAAAGTAATTATCATTGGTGTTGGCGCATTAGGAACAACAACAGCAAACCTCTTGGTGCGAGCAGGAGTCGGAACAATAGGACTTGTGGATAGAGATATTATTGAGCTCCATAATCTCCAGCGCCAGACCATATTTACAGAAGAAGATTGCAATAAACCAAAAGCAGAAGTCGCAGCAATGTGGCTGCGGAAAACAAATAGCACAATAAAAATAGAAGTATATCCGCTTGAATTGAATCACGAAACAGGAGAGATGCTCAAAAACTATGACCTTATACTTGACTGCACAGATAACATGGAAACCAGATTTCTAATGAACGATTTCTGTGTGAAAAACAAAAAGCAATGGATCTACTGCAGCGCAGTCGGAACAAAAGGCCGGCTGTTCACTATTATTCCAAACAAAACCCCTTGCTTCCGCTGTCTGTTCGCAGTACCAAAGCCAGGAAGTCTAGAAACCTGCGATACTGCTGGTGTTCTGAACACCATCACCACAACGATAGCTGCAATGCAAGTGACAGAAGCGGTAAAACTACTCACAAACCAAACCCCTGCAAAAGAATTGCTTGCGTTTGATATTTGGAAACAAGAATTGCAGAAAATAAAAGTAAAAAGTAATCCGAAATGTATCTGCTGCAAAAAGAAAAAGTATGAATTCTTAGACGGAAACAAAGAAACAGTTTCCATTAAATTATGTGGGCAAGGAAGAATCCAAATCAAAGGAAGAACACCAAATGTTTCTGCAATAAGAAAGCGATTGGAACAAAACGGCACAGTCAAGGAAACACAATACGGACTCCATTTTACGAATAATGAAACAGATTTCTTTTTGTTCAATGATGGCAGATGTTTGATCAAAGCAGTAACAAAAGAAGAAGCAAAGAATATCTATAGTAAATGGGTAGGGAATTAGTCGCCAAAATAAAAAACACACTCCGGAGAAACTTTTAATCGCCAAGCAAAGCACATAGTATCTTCAAGTATTATTTATTTAATAAAAAAATATAATGAAAGACAAGCAGCGATGAAAAGAGCAGAAAAGATTATAAAGAAGAAGAACAAAGAAAAGAACATGGCAAAAGAGAAAATCCTTGTAATTGTAACTGGAGGAACTATTGACTCTTATTATGATGGAACAAAGGATACTGCAGTTCCAAGAGAAAAATCAATACTTCCCCAATTTTTTAAAGTGCTCAAGCTCTATGATGATGTTTCATTTGCACAAGTATGTATGAAAGATAGTAGAAGCTTAACAACAGAGGATAGAAAAAAAATAGTTAGTACCATAGATAGTGCAAAGGAGAAAAAAATCATTATTACGCACGGAACATATACTATGCCTGACACTGCACGATATATACAAGCGAATAGTAAAAGAAAAGAAACCATAATTATTCTTACTGGATCCATGATTCCATTAGAAGGATTCACTCCATCAGATGCACCATTTAACATAGGATATGCATTAGGAAGAGTAAATGACCTTAAACCAGGAATTTATGTTGCAATGAATGGAAAAATATTTTCTCCTGAAGAGTGTGTAAAACTTCTGGATCAGGGAAGATTTGGATCGATATTTGGGGAGAAAAAATAAGTTTAAAGAAAAATAACAAACCTTACTCCTTATCCTTCGCAACCATATTCTCAACAACACGAGCAGAGAATTCAGTCTTATCAACGATATTCTCAAGAAGATCATACAAATCCTTCAGAATAATTAACTCACGTGCATCACGCTGTTTTACTGCAAAAAGATCTGCCATTGCAAGATGATACACATAATCTGTTTCTCGCTCAATGCCGTGAATCCGAATAATGGATTTGTTAATATTACGAGGAGCACGCAACTGTTCAATCATGACATGAACTTCTTTGCAGGAATTGTTGACAAGCAACGCAAACTGTTGAAGTTCAACAGTGGTTTTAATAAGTCGGAAAAGCACAATGCGTCTGGAAACATCGCTGATACCATCCATAGTAGTGCCCAACAAAGAAGCAAGTGCATGAATGGTTTCCATATGTACAGCATTCGTGTTAGAACTATTCAAACGCATGATAATAATGTGGCTTAATTCATCGCAGCGATGCTCTAATTCTTTTATATCAGCAACACGCTGTCCTTTTTCTTGATCAGAAAGTTTTTCGTAGGTATCAACAAAATCCTTGAAAACAGTTGCGCCACGGGAAATCTGTCCACTAAGTTCCACAAGCATACGAAAAAATTTTCTGTCATCTGTGGGAAACAAAAGTTGTCGAAGTTGATTCATAATTCTATTTCAACAACCCAAGTATAAAAATGTTTTTATTCTCGGAAAAGGTGTTATTACGTGGTGTCGAAACACAGGCAAAATATATATAGTCAATATCCTTAGATGTCAGAGAGACGATAGGATATTTACTATTCAGCAGAAATCCAGAAATATTCGAATGTCATGGATTTCTGCTATAAATGTAGTAAGATTAATGAAGAAAAGAAAACAAAAGAGAACAAAAATGAAAAAGAAACAAACAAAAAAAGAAGTAAAAAAAAGAAAAGAGAAAGAAAACAAGACCAAAAAACAGCGTCTCCCTGTCACCATAATAACCGGCTACCTCGGCTCTGGAAAAACAACATTAGTGAATCATATTCTCACAAAAAACAAAGGAATAAAGTTTGCAGTCATTGTCAATGAGTTTGGAGAAATAGGAATTGACAACGAACTAATTGTCAAAACAAAAGAAGACATCATCGAACTAAGCAATGGGTGTATTTGCTGCCAAGTCAGGGGCGATCTTATCCAGATGATTCTCAACATCCTCAAAAAGCACAAAAATATGCAGCATCTTATTATTGAAACATCAGGAGTAGCAAATCCCATCCCTGTCGCGCAAACGTTTTTCCTTAAAGAACTCCAGCAACTCACCGAGTTGGATGCAATTATTACAGTAGTAGATGCAGATCATTTTGAGCACAACCTCAAACAAAGCAATGGAGAAGACCAGATTAAAGCAGCAGACATTATTCTGCTCAATAAAAAAGAAACAGTGAGCGACAAAAAAAGAGAGCACATCAAGAAAGAGATCCAAAAACGTGCTCCACACGCGAGAATTATTGAAACAAGTCACAGCAGTATTCCATTAGAACTTATCCTCAACATTGGGCAGTTTGACGTCAAACGCTTTGTGGACAAAAAGGGAAACTGGAAAAAAGAAGATCATCCTCACGATGAATTTGGAAATCATATTGAAAAAGACGGAATTATTTCTTTTATGTTTAAGGCAAAAAAACCATTTGATATCCAAAAGTTTCAAGTTTTTGCACAAAATTTGCCTGAAGCAATTTTCAGAAGCAAAGGAATTATTTTTTTCAAAGGATTAGAAAACAAGGCAGTCTATCAACAAGTAGGAAGAAGAATTGACGTAAAAACAGAGCTACCCTGGAAAAAAGAAAAAAAACAAACAATGCTGGTATTCATTGGAAAAGAGTTTAATGCAAAGAAAATAGAAGAAGCATTAAAAAGATGCTTTGCGTAACAAGGAAAGAGAAGAAACAAAATGGTACAATTCAATCAAGCACCAATTATTGAAGAAGGAATAGACAGCATTGTCTCAGAGCAGGAAAAGAAAGAACGAATACAAAGAGCGCTAGACATCCATATGCTTGACAATCGAGAAGCGCATATGGCGCCACAAGGAAAAACATTGTTCTCATTTACCCAAGGAGAACCAAATGCAGTGATAGGAAAAGAGCATGGCTTTGGACAAGCGATGGAAGAAGAAAAGAAAACAAAATCTATTGAACAGCAACGTCAAGAACAGCAACAACAGCAGTGGCAAAGTTCTGGACATAAAACAGAAGGAGCACCAGTTCGAACCTGTCCATGCTGTGTCCGATTTTTGCAAGATACGTTTCACATGAGCGATAAGCAGGCAAATGAGTTTGTTGGTGGCGCGACAGGCGGTCCTGTGGGATATGGAAGCAACACTTCAAGTGAAAGTTATGGAAGTTCTGGTGCAAGTGGAGAGTATAACAGTAATTCTAGTTCAGGAGATTATAGTAGTTCACCTGGTGCGAGCTACAAACCAAATGACGAAGAGAGTAATTATTTTGGGAATAAAGGTGGATATCAGCCATAAAAAGCAGGAATATTTTTAATGCATAAAGCACTTCCAAGCTATAATGCAACACATCAAAATAGCCCCATCCATACTCGCAATAAAAGACCTAAGCCAATTAGAATCAGAAATAAAAAAACTCGAAGCAGTAAAAGCAGACATTATCCACGTCGATGTCATGGATGGACTCTTTGTCGAAAACAAAACACCCTTTCTTGATCCAAAAATAACAGAACAAATCAAAAAAGCAACAACACTCCCAATCGACGTCCACCTCATGGTGCAAGAACCAGAAAATTATGTTGATTCCTTCATAGAAGCAGGCGCAGACATGATTTCCATCCATTGCGAAAGCGAAGGAGATCACCATGCAACAATAAAAAAAATACAAGCAAAAGGAAGAAAAGCAGGAATTGCGATGAATCCTGCAACACCTATAGAAAAAATACTCCCCTTCTGCAAATCTGCAGATTTTATTCTGGTTATGACTGTTGTCCCAGGAAAAGGGGGGCAGGCATATATCGAGGAAGTCAACAATAAAATACAAGAACTAAGGCAATTGTTTCCAAACAAAGAGATCGAAGTGGATGGCGGAATCAAAGCAGAAAATGTATACACTCCAATCAACGCAGGAGCAACTATCATTGTCAGTGGCACAGGTATTTTCAACACAACAGAGTATAGTGAGAAAATAAAAAAGATGAAACAGGCAATCATCATTGGCGCGGATCACGCAGGATTCCAAAGAAAAGAGGAAGTAAAGCACTGGTTGCACGAAAACAAATACGCCGTCATTGATGCAGGAACAAACTCTGAAGAAAGTTGTGATTATCCTGATATTGCAAAAAAAGTTGCAGAAGAAGTCAGCAAAGATGCAACAAGGAAAGGAATTCTTATTTGTGGAACAGGGATTGGCATGAGTATTACTGCAAATAAGAGAAAAGGAATCCGCGCAGCGCATGTCACCAGCGAGTATGAAGCACAGATGGCGAAGCAGCATAATGACGCGAATGTTCTTTGTCTTGGATCACGAACAATAAATAAAGAAACAAGCATAAAGTGTATTGAAGCATGGCTCTCTTCTCTATTCGAAGGTGGAAAGCATGAGAGACGTATTGGAAAGATGGAGCAGTAACTTTATAAAGGAATAATTTTTTCTAAGAACTGGACAATCGTGCATCGGTAGTCCAACGGCTAGGAGTTCCATATGTGAAAATATTGGAGCTAGCAAATAGAAGCCTTCCAAGCTTTTGATCCGGGTTCGAATCCCGGCCGATGCACTTCTTTTTTAATTCTAAACAAATTCTTTAACATTCGTACGGCTGAACGAAGTGAATGCCGTACTTTATCTAGGGTTGGTAAGGGCAGCTTGCCCTTACACTGACAAAGGAATCCCGGCCGATGCACTCTTCTTTCCATCAAAACATTAATAAGCAATATATCCTTAATATGAATAATGCCAGAATCCATCCTTGTCTTTAGCGCCCATAACGATGACCAAATTATAGGAGCAGGGGGCACACTGGCAAAATACGCAAAAGAAGGAAAAGAAATTGTGGTATTTATTTTCTCGTTTGGCGAATCATCACATCCGCATTTTCATAAAGAAGAGATCATAAAAACAAGAGTACGAGAACTCATTGTTGCAGATGAGGTTCTAAACATCAAGCGCTCATATCACCTTGGCTTAAAAGAAGGAGATTTCTTTAATGACTTCACAAAAAAGAAGAGAAAAGAAAGTATTATGAGAATAATTAAAGAAAAGAATCCAGAAAAGATATTCACGCATTCTATGGATGATCCGCATCCTGATCATAAAGCAGTAAATAATATTATTCTTTCCATATTAAAAGAAAGCAACTACAAAGGAGAAATATACACCTTCGATGTCTGGAATCCATTTAATCTTAGGAATAGAAATCTTCCAAAATTAGTAGTGGATATCACAGACACATTTCAGGCAAAAGTAAAAGCGTTGCGCTGCCATGACAGCCAGTTTCTTGCACTCATAACAATGGTTCCTGGTATATACATCCGCGGAATCTTGAATGGACTTCAATACGGAAAAAGATATTGCGAACAGTTTACAAAAATACAATAAACAAACAACAATCAAAGATAATATGGAAACAAAAGAAGGGCAACAAGAAAAAAAGCGATTAGTCATAGCAACAGATTGCTTTCTCCCAAGATGGGATGGTGTCACACGATTTCTTTTAGAAATATTACCGAGAATCAGAGAAGAATTTCATATTACTGTCCTTGCCCCAGATTTTAAAGGAGAGAAAATAAAAATACGAGATATAGAAGTCATCCGCTATCCATTGAGGGAAATGCAATTTGGAGATATTTATTTCTCAAAATTTATGTACAAAGAAATAAAACAAGAAATAGAAAAAGCAGACATTGTGTTTAGTCAAACAATTGGTCCGATAGGACTGTGTGGAATTCTTGCTGCAAAGAAATTGAACAAACCAATAGTTTCTTTTATCCACAGTATAGAGTGGGAGCTCACGACAAAGAGTGTAAAGTATCTGAAAGGCTTCACCAATATCGCAACCAAGCTTCTCACAAGATATCTTTACAACAAATGCACCCTGCTCCTAGTTCCAACACAAGAAGTAGAGGAAAAGCTCACGGTCATTGGAATAAAGACACCAAAAGAAGTGATCAATCTTGGAACAGATACAAAACGATTTATTCCTGTAGAAAATAAAGAAGCTGCAAAAAAAGCAGTAGGCATTGATCCGAAGGATAAAGTCATTGGTTTTTGTGGCAGAATTGGCAGAGAAAAAGATATTGGCACACTCTACCGCGCATTCAGAAGAGTAGAAAAAAAGCACCATAACGTAAAACTTCTCATTGTTGGAGAAGGGCTTGAAGAAGAGCTCTTCACAGAAACACGAAATATCCTTCATGTTGGAAAGCAAAACAATGTTGTTCCATATCTCCAAGCAATGGATATTTATGTGCTTCCTTCGCTCACAGAAACAACATCATTAAGCACACTCGAAGCAATGGCGTGCGGTATTGCAGTGATTGCAACGCCTGTAGGCTACGTCAAAGAGTACATCAAAGAACGATATAATGGCATGTTGTTTCCATTCAAGAATTCACTTGTTTTATCATTGAAAATAAATATTCTTTTGGAGAATGAAAAGCTGCGAGAGAAGATTGCAAAAAATGGAAGAAAGACAGTGGAAGAAAAATTCCAATGGATAAAGACAGCAGAGAAGATAAAAAAGATTCTGAAGGAATATTGATTACTTCTTCCTAAAAAACAACACTTCCAATTTCTTAAGAACTAAAGCTGGTTTTTTGTCAGAAACCATAATGTAAGTATCAGAAGTATCATCATTCTCAAGAAGAAGAACAAATTTCTTCTCTTTGTTAAACAAACAAGAAGGAGGAAGAAAATGATGATGCCAAGAAACTCCTTTTTTTGTATAAGCCTGTGCAAGTTCAAGAATCTTTTGAGAAGAAATTTTTTTCATGTTTTCCTCATAAAGGTAAGAAGAGCGTCATGAATCTTCCCATTACTTGCAACAAGATCACCAGTAGAATAATCAAAAGGTTCTCCATTAATACCAGTCACTTTCCCTCCTGCTTCTGAAACAAGTAAAGAGGATGCAGCAACATCCCAAGGGAATAGACCCATAACAACAGCACCATCAAATTTTCCAGAGGAGACAAAAGAAGCAAAGAAAATAGCACATCGTATGGTAAAAACTCGGCACTGAAGGAAAATAGGAAGATCAAGAAAATAATTTCCTTTTTTAACTCCACGCTCAAAATTAAGAGAGAGAGTTGATTTCGCTAAAGTATTTACACTACTCACAGATATTTTTTTCCCATTCAAAAATGCACCTTTTCCTTTTTCTGCAAAATAAAGCTCATCAAAGATAGGAAAATAAAGCACACTCATAATCACTTCTTTGTCTTTTACAAGAGCAATCGCAACACCAAACTCAGGCAAACCCAAAACAAAGTTTTGTGTGCCATCAAGAGGATCAATAATCCAAGTATATGATGAGCCTCTTTCTTCTGCACCAGTTTCTTCACTCAAAATATTATAATCTGGAAATGCTTTCTTGAGTATAGAAAATATTTTCTTTTCACAAGCAATATCTGCTTCAGTAACAATGCTTGATAACTTTTGTTCTTCCTTATAACTAATAGTATATTCTTTTCTAAAATAGTTCTTAAGAATCTTGCCGCCTTCTTTTGCTGCCTCAATAATTACTTTTTTCATTTCAAACTTTCAAACTCACAACTTTACTCATGTTATCCTGCGTCATGCTGACACCATACAAGGTATCTGCCTCTGAGATAATACCATCGTTGTGGGAGATAATAATGTATTGCGCACGATCGCTGTAACTTCTAATCAACTTCGCAAGTTTATCCGAATTCATCTTATCAAGCGCAGCGTCCACTTCATCAAAGATATAGAAGGACGCAGGATCATGTTCCTGAATAGCGAAAATAAACGCAAGCGCAGTCATGGTTTTCTCACCACCGCTCAAACTTCTAATATCCATGAATTTCTTGCCAGTAATGCGAACTTTGATAGAAACGCCTGCATTAAAAATATTACCTTCATCTTCAATTTCAAGGAAAGCTTGCCCTTTCGTAGAAATTGCCATGAACATATTCTGGAAATGTTGGTTGACGACAGTAAAGGTATTCAAGAACATTTCTTTTTTCTTTGTCTCAATCTCATTCATCATAACAAAAATTTCATCTTTTTCTTTAGCAAGAGAATTCTTTTTATCGACAAGTGAAGTATATTCCGATTCAACCTTCGCGTAAATCTCAAGAGCTTTCAAGTTGACATTGCCGAGGCGTTCCACCATGCGCTCAAATTCCCAAATTTCTTTTTTAAGAGCTTCTTCAGTTTTGTCAGTGTATAATTCAAGAGTAGCATATTGCTTAAATTCCTCTTCCATAACAGCAGTTTCTGCGCCAACACGAGCATGTTCAATACTGATCGCGTTCTTTTTCTGTTCAACAGAACGAACCTGTTCTTCAGCAACAATAATAGTATTCTCTATCTTCTGAAGCTCTTCATTTAAGACATCACGATGTTTGAAAAGATCCTTAAATGCGCCATAGAACTCTTTTTGGATGCGTTCTTTTTCTTTAAGGTCAGTATCCTGCTTTTTGATAGTATCTTGAAGATCGCTGATTTCTTTGGTAAATTCAGTCTGCTCTTTTTCATGTTGTTTGAGAATTTTTTGAATGTTCTCTTTTTCAGGAGCGAGAATGTTGGTTACTTGCATTGCAATGTTGCGAACAGATCCTTCAAGTTCCATAATTTTTTGCTTAAACTCTGTCTTTTTCTGTTCAAAAGTGTTCAATTCTGCGATGAGAAGTGGATTACGAAGCTGGGTGATTGCATCGCGGAGTTGTTGCTTCTTGATTTTCGCGTTTGCAAAATCCTTGTTGCATGCACTAATAAGCCGCTGAAGTTCCTCAAGCTGGGTATCAAATGCTTTTGCTTGTGAAGCAAGCTCTTGTTTTACTTTTTTAGAAACATCAAGATCTTCAGAATCAAGATGCAAGGATTTTTCTTTTGTAATAATATCTCCTTCAAGGTTTGCCTTAAACTCACGAAGACGAGTAATATTTTTTTCAATTTCATTTCTTTTTTCCTGAAGAACTGAAACAAGACGTTGTGTATCAGCAAACGCTGCTTCAGTCTGCTTAATATTTTCTACAACTTCTTTTTCTTGGAATCCTAAACCACCTTTATTTCTTTCACGATATCCACCCTGCATTGCTCCACTAGTTTCAACAAGATCACCCTCAAGCGAAGTCATACGAACAGTACCAATGCCAACACGCCGAGCAACAGCGATGTTATCCACAACAAGCGTGTTGCCAAAAACATAAGAAAAGACATTTTTAAATTTAGGTTCATACGTCACAAGATCGCTTGCAAAACCATGAACTCCTTGCGCAGAAGCAGCTGCTTTTGCATTAGAATCAAGAGAAGATGGCTTTATTTTATTTAAGGGCAAGAAAGTTGCAATGCCTAACTTCTTTTCTTTGAGGAAACTAATGCAATTTTCAGCAGTTTTATCATCGCCAACAACAATGCTGCGAAGTTTTGGGCCAGCAGCAATTTCCAACGCAAGCGCGTATTTGCTGGAAACATGACCTAAATCAGAGAGCAAACCATGAACTGCGCCAAGCGATGATTTTTCTTCAAGAACGCGCTGAATAGCGATGTTTCCAGAAGAGCTTTCACGAATTCGTGTTTGTCGTGCTTCAAGTTTTGCAAGCTCATCCTGTGCGTGCTGCATCTTTTCGCGTGCGTGCGCAAACTGTGCAGCGAGCTGTCCATCTTCCTGAAGTGCTTTATTAAGATCAAGGGTTGCTTTTTTGAATTCCTCTTTCATCTGCTTGAGATTTGCAATTTCATCTTTGTTTTCTTTTTCAAGTTCAAGCACTTTTGCAATACGTTCGTCTGCGCTATGAATTTGATAATCTATTTTGTCTTTTTCGCGAAGAATATGCTGTTGCTGTTCACGAAGTCCCTGAATTTCTTTTTGCTTTTCCTCAATAATTTTATCAAGTTCTTCAATTTCTTTGTCAATATTTTCAGCGCCATCAAGCTTGTTTTTTTTACGGAAAGAATCAATCTTCTCTTGAATTTGACCAAGTTCTTTCGCAATGCGTTCTTTCTCTTTTGTCTCAGAAGAAGACTGTTTTTCAAGCTCTGTAATTTTTTCATCGAGTTCAACAAGAGAATTTTGCAACTGATCTTTTCGGGTATTTAATCGTGTGATCTCATTGTTGCAAAGTGCAATGCGATCTTTGTTGGCAACAATATCAACTTTAAGTTTTTCAACAGCATGAAGAACCTGAACCTGTTCTTTTTCGCCTTTCTCTTCAACTTCTTTAGTAATCTTCTGAATTTGCGCTTTTTTATCAACAACGTGTGCTTTAAGAGTGCTAATCTCTGTATCTTTTTTGCTCACTTTTTCTTGATAGCCGTCAATTTGTTTTTGAAGGTCTGTCCGTTGTTCAAGTTTTCGTCGAAGCTGGATGTCAAGATAGGTTGCTTTATTTTTCGTGATTTTATCTGCAAGCTCCTTATACTTCTCCGCCTGATCGCGTTCTTGTTTCAATTCTTTGAGATACGATTTTCGTTCATTAAGAATAATGTCTGCTTCAATAAGTTTCTGATCAACTTTTTCAAGCTCGTTGAGTGTTTTCAGTTTTTTCTCTTCATAAACACCAATGCCTGCGATGTCTTCGATGATAACGCGGCGCTCAACAGAAGACATCTCGACAAGTCGAACAATGTCACCCTGAAGAACAATGTTATATCCTTCTGGATCAATGTCTCCAACAGCAAGAAGCTCGAGAATTTCTTGTCGCGTTTTTCGCTCTTCGTTAAGTTTGTAAATGCTTTGTCCATTTTCACGAATAATACGAGAAACCTTTATCTCTGGAGTTCCAAGAGGAAAATGGTTGCCAGAATTATCAAAATAAATGCTGACTTCGCCTTCACGGGCAGGCTTTTTGCTTTTACCACCATTATAGATGAGGTTCGCAGATTTCTCAGCACGAAGTCCTTTTGCAGAGCCTTTCCCAAGAACAAAACAGAGAGCGTCGCCGACGTTACTTTTCCCAGAACCATTAGGACCTAAGATACAATTATATTTGGGATCAAAAACAAGTTCTGTCTTTTCACCAAACGATTTAAACCCGCGCATAACGAGTCGATTAATGCGTGTCATAATCACCACTTTTGTTGCATGCACAATGGAAAAATATAGAAAAAATGAGATTGTTTGCCGTATATAAAACTTTTGAAAGCGTAGGATTAGAAATCATATTAAATATTTATGAGAAAAACATAAAATCCAGCCAACGAAACATTTATATAGATGAGGAAACTAAAAAATAAAAGTGTGAGCATTGGCACATAGTAAAAAAAATACTATTTTTGTTATGTGGCAGAGACAAAAAAGAGAATGATCACGAGGTGAAAAATTCATCCTTAAAATAAGAGGAGAATTTGAACAATGGCAGAAGAAGAAAAACGATTTTCGCGGCAATTACTAGGAAAGACCGTGGTCAGCAAAACAGGAAAGCGCTTCGGTGAAGTAGGCGACATGATTTTTGAAACACGAAGTGGAGAGCTTATTCATTTGATTCTTGCAAATCCAACAACCTACACAGAAAAACTGGAATTGGAAAAAGACAAAGAAGGGAATATTCTCATTCCATTCAGTGCAGTAATTGCGATTGGAGACTTCTTAGTTATCGCTGAAGAAGATATCATATAACTTATTAATTTCTTTATTTTATATTCTTTATTCTCTAAAGACCTAGTTTGATTTGTATTCACCTTACTCCTTTTGAATCCCCATATATTATTTTTTAATTACAATGTTTATAACATTATAAAAAACGAGATTGTGAAAATGTTTAGAGGTACATCCTTATCCAAAAAACAACCTTTATAAAACAGCCAAGATGCCAACCTTCTATGGAAACAGAGCAACAAGATGTAGTAAAGCATTCTATGTGGACTGAAAAGTACAGACCAAAATCATTTGCAGAAGTAAAAGGACAAATAGATATTATTGCAAAGATTAAAGCATTTATTGCTGCAAGAAATATGCCTCATTTGATGTTTGCAGGTCCTGCAGGAGTCGGAAAATCAACCACTGCATTAGTAATCGCGAGAGAAATGTTTGGCACCAATTGGCGAGAAAATTTCCTTGAGCTCAACGCATCAGATGAAAGAGGAATTGATGTCGTCAGAACAAAAGTAAAAGATTTTGCGCGAACGCGGGCAATTGGGGATGTTCCATTCAAAATCATATTCCTTGATGAATGCGACGCATTAACAAAAGAAGCGCAGCAGGCACTGAGAAGAACAATGGAAAACTATACGCAAACCACACGATTTGTTCTCAGCTGCAACTATTCAAGCAAAATTATTGACCCTATTCAGAGCAGATGTACAGTCTTTCGCTTCCGACCATTGGAAAAAGAACAGATGTTTCAAATATTCGACAAAATCGCAAAAACAGAAGGGATTGAATTGGATGCGAGTGGAAAAGAAGCATTGCATGTCTGTAGTGAAGGAGATTGTCGAAAAGCAGAGAATATTCTCCAGAGCTGCGCTGCAGTTGCAAAGAAAATAACAGAAGATGAAGTCTTTTCATTAGCGAGTGTCGCAAAACCAAAAGAGATCAACGAATTCTTGAAGCTTGCATTAGAAAATAAGTTTATTGCCAGCAGAGATAAAATGTTGGAAACAATGCTCCGCTATGGATTAAGTGGATTAGATCTGATTAAACAAATTCAGCGAGAAGTCTGGAATTTACCTGTAACAGATGCGCAAAAAGTTGCGTTAGTGGATAAGTGTGGTGAGATTGAGTTCCGGATGACAGAAGGCGCTGATGAGTTTGTCCAACTCGAGGCATTACTCGCACAATTTACACTTTGTAAAAAGTAAAACAATAATTGGATTCTCACATTTTTGCACACGAGCAACACTGAATCGCCAAATTGCACTTGATGTATCTTCAAATATTTATTATTAAAACTTAAAATAATAATAGAAGTATAAAGATACTAGTGCGTGTGTAAAACATGAAAATAATTTTTAATGCCCTTTCTCCTTATCACCAAATGCTTTATGTTTATGCGACAAATAATTCGCAACAGCAATCAACACAATACCAATCGAGAGATACAACAAACTGAGTGGCGTGTCAAAATGCAATACAACAGCGTTCTTAAAGAAATACACCATCAATATAATGATGATGACTTTGGTCAAGACAGCTTTCAGATCATCAAGAGTATGAAATGTTAACCAGTTTGGATACGGAATCTCTTCCCCTTTAAGCGTGTCAATCTTGCTAATAAACAACTCATAAACACCAAGCGCAATAATAATAAGAATAATGCCGAGCAAAAACTCGTCAAGGGAAGAAATCAAATAGACAACAATAAGATTGGAAGGAACTTTCTCTCCATGACTAAATGCTGAAGAAAGCTCATGATATGCTTCATAGGTGCTGTAGATACCGAGCACAAATGCAATAAGAGAAGAAACCAGTAAGGAAAGAACAACTATAATGATAATATACCTAAATTTCCAGAGCCCATTCTCAAAGATTTTTTCCAGTGTTGATGCGCCGCTTTTCATAGTTTCACCAAAATATAAGATAACAAAATAAAAAAGAAAAATTAATCCAACTCAGGATTTTCTTTAATGCGCACCCGTGTAGATGCAAGATCCTGATAATAATACGTCAAAGTAATATCGACCTGTGCAGTATACAACGCATCTTCTTCAAGACTGTCGCTGATACAGATAATCGTTGTTTCTGCTGCGCCACTGCTTCCTTCAGCAGTTACGCGTGCCATACGAGCAACAGAGGGATCTCCGCGGGACGTACATTCCATGCCCGCAGTTTCTACTTCAAAACTAATAGTATCATAAATTGCAGAGAAATCATCACCAAGATATGCCTTACTACGACCTACTCCCGCATTGTAAATTGGAATCTCTAAATAAATTCTGCCGCTACCATACGGTTTTTCAACAACAGAACCAATTTGAACAGGTCCACCAGATGCAAATGCTGTTTTTGAGCCACTGACATCGCAGACCCGCTCATCCCGAAGATCTTCTTTAAAGCACACTTTTGGAACAGATACATACGTCTGATACGGGTAGGTATATTCAAGGTAAATATTTGCGTCATAAAACGTTCCTGTTAACCCTTCATACACTGCGTCACCGAAATTGACCCGCTCATAGCCACCGTCAGGAAGATACTCAGAAACTTTGGTTAATTCATCAGCGTTTGTTCTTTCAAAATCAACGCCAGAAAAATCATTTTCAGAGATACCGCGAATTTTTAATTCAACTTCATGAGGTTGAATAGTGAATTCACCATTGTTTTGAAGAAGTGCAACAATAGGAAATGCTTCGTCTTCATACACTTCGTTGCCAACACCAAAATCTTCGAAAGAAAGAACCAAACCATAAGAACCGCCGAGCCAAACACTTTGCACAGATTCTGTTCCAGCTTGTTCTCCGCAGCCTGCAAGAAGCAGTGCAAGAGTAACACCAAACAATAAGAGCAATCGATGAATGTTCATGAAAATCCCTCCAAAGACAATAAACTACGAATATGATCCATTTTCCCGTAAAACGAATATATAAACATTATGGTTTTGGTCGTGCACATCCAAAATTTATGAAGAAAACTAGCTAGAAATAATATTACACCGCTCAGAAACAGTTCTTCCATCACTCACTGTTCCATAAATAGAGAGTTTCTTTGGAACAGTAGTTCCGGTGAATGGACAAGACGAAGTAGGATTACTTGAATCACCACATTTTGTCACAGTAGAAGAACCGTGCACCTGATATTCAACAACCTCATCCGCTGCTGCAGAAATTTTTATTTCTGTCTGACCTTCGCTGCAGTAATACATTTTACCACCTATATACAAACAAACACAGCCTCCCCATTTGTTCATGTTAGCTTCGCTGCAATAGCAAGCAGAAGAACTTCCGCTTCCAGAAGACCCACTTGAACCACTCGAAGAACCGCGAGAAATCCCCTGATCATACGCTTCTCGATCAACTGTGCTACTACTCTCATGAATACCCATGTTTTGATTAACAATAGAAAGATAAGAATAATCAAGTGTAATTCTGAGTGGTGTTGTATAAGTCCGCTGTTCATGAAGCGTAAAAGTACAAATAATAACACCTTGTCCAGCATCGTTGAGTGCAATATACCCATTGTTTGGAATACAGCTTGGCTCACTGAGACCATTAATTTCCAAAGCAACACCAACATGATCGAGATCTTCGTTTGTTAACCCAAAAGGGCATGCATCAAATGCATCAACGTCATACGCATTCACCACAGTACCATCGCCAACGTGCTGCACAAAAACAGTAAAGCGAACTTTATCTTGTTCATAATCTTGGCGAATCTCAGTGACTGCGACAGGTCCTCCTTGAGAAGAAAGCCCAATAGTGTCCTGATCGCAAATATACGTGTCTTCTGGATTATACAAAAGACAAACTGTCGGTGTTGCGATGGATTGATAACTATAGCAAAGACTTGCCTGCAATGTTGTTTCATACGACTCCCCAAGAGAGAGTGAAACTGGCGCTTCTTCTGCAACAGAAACAAAATATTGTGATCCTTCAGGAGCATAAATATTTTTGCCGTAAAATTCATCAGGAAGTTCTAGAGGTTCTGTATCAAGTTTCACAATGGTAGGATCATAACCACTCAACACAACTTTTCCTTGTGGTTCATCGTATGCTCCTTTATTTTCCAAAACCAGTTGAAGATTCAAGTATTGTTGATCATAAAAAACATAATCATCATCAAGGAAAGAAACAACAACTCCTTCTGTTCCTGTTCTGTATGCGTCTGCTTCCTGACTGCTGTAGGATGTTCCGCAGGAAGAGAGAAAAAGAGAAAAACAAAGTAAGAAGGTAAAAAATAACAACATTGGCGCCGACTCGACGGGGGATGCCCCCTCGGGGTGTCGCGTAGGACAAAATTCTATGAATTTTGTCCGTAGGCCGCCATCGTTGTTGTTATTTTTTATTGATATCATAATTTCCTCGAATAATAAATCACGCGAACTAATACGTCACGATCTTCTCAATCGTCACTTGTGTTGATTGTGATAATGTATAACCATAATCAAATTGCATCGAAAGTTGTGTCATGTATGGCGCCTGATCAGTGGAAAACATATCCAAATCTTCAACAGCATCTTTATTCACAATACAAGTAATTTTATCATCGTCCCCTTTCAAAGTAAGTGGATTTGGTGTGCAGGTAATTAAATCACCATCATCACCTGGATTCAATTCTCTCCCTGTTTTTGGATCATAACCATTGAAATCATACATCAAGGCTTCGCTGGAAAGGATGAAGGATTTTAAGAACACCATGTTATAATCTTTCGATGTTAATCCTGTTGCAGTGCACGCATGTTCAATCTTTTCTTTGTTGATCACTTTCCCATTCCCACTATTCTGCACATGAATAATAAACATTGGTCTGATATATCCCGTGCCAGTAGGAATCATCTTGCTTTCAATCGACGTAATCGCAAGTGGTGCACCCTGACCACTCAAACTCACATCAGTTGCTTCGCATGCGCCAGGAAAAATGTTCATTTTATTGACATCTGTATCAATGCATATATCTTGATTCCATGTCGTTGTATACTCATAACAAGAAGTTGCAACAATTTCAATGGAATGTGTCTCACTGAGTGGTCCAACTGTTTTTGCTTTTGCAGGATAAGTAAGCGCTGTGATGCCTCCTTCATAATTGAAAATAGATTTTCCTTCTAAAGAAAACCATTTTGTTTTGTAGGGATTTGCAACAGCAGTGGTATCGCGCAACCGCTCAATATTAGTCCGCGCATCCTGAATTTTTTGTTTAAGCTCTACAGCAGTTACGCTATCTGCTGTTTTCAAATCAAAAGTATGTTCTTCAATTGCCGCATTGTAATCTTCAATATCATCGCGAACAGATAAACTCAGTTCATCCACTGCGTCAAAAGTGGAACATTCATTATCATCATCCACAAGGCACATGTAATCGTCTTCAATGGAGAGCGTGATGAAACCTGTTAAAGTATGTGCGCCAGTATTTTCAAGTTCAAGAGAAACAGTAAAAGGTGTGCCTTCATAGACAGTTTGTGGAGGATTTTCATCAAGGAAAGAAAAATCTAAGCCACTGGTTCCTTCCCAAAATGCCTCGTTAGAAGTATAGACTTTTGTTTGTGTTGTGCCGCAGCTGACAAGAAGAAACAAAGCTCCAAGAACAACAAAAAAATGAAGTGAAGAAAGATGTTTTGCAGGAATCATGATGTTGCTGCCTCCACTTGTTTTTCATTATTCCATTCTATTTGAATCTTTGCATGACCTTCACCAAGTGTGGATTCTTGTGTTTTCACATTACGAACAACAAGACCAGGCAGATCATCAGCTGCGCAAGTTGCAGTAGCAATATCTTCATACCAAGCAACAGAACAAATCTCATCAAGGTCAGTAAGATCTTCTGGATTTGTTGCAACACTAAAGACAATATTCGAACCATCATATTCTACATAGAAGACATCAGCAACAAGCGCAGTAGGTTTATCTTCTAAGAGATAATCAGTATTGAGAACAAAGTCTTCAAAATAACGATATTTGAAAAGTGAATTGTCCGCATCATAATATGCCTGAACAAAAGGATATCCTTCAAACAACAACCATTGCGCATAGACTGGTGGCTTCACAGAATCAATGAGCTCCGTCATTCCTGAAACAGGAATTGCATAGAAATAAACAGGAAGTGCTCGATCACCACTCGCCATGGAAAGCCAGAGTGTCCAATTGCCAAAAGTACCAAGTGTTGCATTGCTCGGAGTAAAACGCAAATAATCTGGTTCATAAGTAACAGATTCTTCTCTAAAAAAGTCATCTGCATTAGTAGTGGATTTCATTTGGCTATCTATAAGCCCTAATGATGTACAAAGATCAACATACGCCTGCACGTGTGTTGCATAGAGTACAGCATCTTCATTAGAAGAAGTGTCATCTGATTGAGGAAGGCGATAAATACCATAATAATATGCGCTGTACGCGTCATCAGTATACCCAACAGTTTCTGCAATGTTTTTGAGATATGCTGCACCCACATTGATGTTGGTTTCAGGATCATAGAGATCATACGTTTCATCAAGAGATGCTTGCGAACCAAGCTGTTCTGCAAGCTGCTCAGTCACACCCATCAACCCAGTTCGTTTGTCAAGGTAATAATTGTGATCTCCAGAGGAAGTCTGTGCAATAACTCCTGCAAGGGAACACACAGGAGTGCCATACGTTGTCTGGCTAGCAAAGAGTTCATCTCCATAATTGTAGAAAAGATATTGCAATAATTCATCTTTTTCAGAGCTGGAAAATGTCGGAGTACTTCCTGTTGATTTGCGTATATCGCCAGAAGCACCAGACGGAGCACTTTCTTCACTCTCCACAACAGTCACGCTGGTGTCATCACTGAGCTGATAATCATAGCGAGTTTTGACATAAAAGTAATGCGTCGATATAGGCGTTGCGCCAAGTAATCCTGAGACATCATCAATGTTCAATCGGCAACTAATGGTGATGTAATCTTTAATGTTTTTGTATTCAGGTTTATCAACGTCAAGTGTATAGGAATTATAACCCTCAAGTTGTGCAGTGCAGATTTCTTCAAGACAGCTTTCATCACCGCCACATTCTTGCGCAACTTTGCTGTTATATGCTTCTTCGCTTGCAACACAATCATCAACAGTATACGTTGTCCAATCATCATCAGTACATTGTGCAATGTCCAAACTCATTTCTTCAGGAATAATCAAAACCACTTCATCGAGTGCAGCGATAACGCCACCCCAGCCTTGCGATCCATCAAGCGTGAGTGCAAGGCGCGGCTTGACTGCATATGATTCGCTGATGCCAAGCAATGGTTCTTCTGGTCCCATCCCTATTGCAACAGGACCATTGGTATAATGCGCAACAGGTGCCTGATCCTGAATTTGATATTCGTCGAGGAGATCGATGCCTTGCCGTGTTGCAGCAGTGAGCGCATCTCGATCAGTAAAGTAACGTTTCAAGTAGCCGATGGTTTGGAAATTAAATTGTGCAGTGTACGTGACTTTATTTGTTCCTTCAGGAAGTTTTTCAAAGCTGCAATCCAATTCTTCTTGTTGAAGATTGTAAATTTCAAACGAATCATCAGGATAAACACTTCCATTAAGGCGATTTTTCTCGCTTCCTGCGTAGCATGCAACATCCACAGTGACTGCGTCATCAAGTGTGCGTGCAAGCAGTGTTGCGTAGACGGTAACCTGCTCATTTTCTTCATATTCTGTTTTTGAAGGAGTAAGATCTTCTAAGTAAACACCGAGTTTTTCATTTTCGTTTTCTTCGACAACACCATAATAATATTCGCCTGTTGCTTGTTTCATGCGCATACTAAAAATATCGCGCATGTTACCAAAGCCACCAACAACACCATTCCAAAGTACTTTCCAGCCATCAAATGCTTTGTCCCACATTAATCCTGCAGCAAACATCCTGTCTGCACCAGCAGTATCGAGTTCAATATCGCTGAAATCCACCATGCTTGTTCCGATAAAGGAAAACAAAACACCAAGCCAAAAGAGAATAATGATTATGCGAAGCCAGCGTGTTGGACCTGTAGTAATACTTTGCCCGCGAATAAAGACTGTGTAATAAATCCAAGTAAGAATAATGAAACCGTTAGATATATACAACCGAATAAAATCAATCTGCTGGAGAACAGAAAATTCATTGGTGATATAAGGAATTAATATTTCAAAAAGAAACACAAAAATGAACAGAGTTCTATACACATCACCATTTCGTTCGCTAGAATCAAAAATAAAGAAGATAACAAACAAAATCATGAAAACATTAATCCAGAGAAGATAGTAGAGTGTTGGCGTAATTAAAAACAATTTTGAAAAATGATACCCAATAGCAAGTGCGAGGAGCATCGTGTTACTTCCAGGGGTGATGTGTGCTGGTCCTATTGCACCACCCGCACCGCGAAGTGCGTGCCACATGATAGAGAGCGGCTTTCGAACAACAGAAGTAGCAAGCTGTGCCCAGGGATGTTGGTGCTGTGAAGCAATCCAACCAGGCATTTGTGATTCAAGTTGTGCAATTTGTCCAGAACGCTGTTCTGGTGCCATGCCAGGAAACCGAGAAGAATCTTTCAAATCATTGACTCTGGCTTGTGCAGCTTGTCGTTCTGCAAGAAGTCGTGTTCGTTCCGCTGTTTGATCGGCGTGCCATTGTCGTGCTTCACCAACCTTACTGTCTACCTGAACACGAATATCGCGCATGGACTGGAGTGTTGAAGCCCAAGCATGCCAAGGCAATCCTTTTACTTGATCAAACCAGCCCATAATCAAACCTCTTTTTTCAGAGGAATAGAGTAATAACTATTCCTAAGCTTATTCTCAAGAAAAAGCAGTATATATATGTTGCTAAAAAAAGTGAAAAATAAATAAAAATAAATTACTCCTCTTCCCGTACTTCAACATCCATCTTTCGAATCTCTAATGATCGTGTTGGTTCTATCTTAATGGAGTTTGTGCCAGGCTCAATGTACTCAGTAATTTCTCGTTCATAGTCAATATCATAAGTGTCCAAATAAAACTTGTGTCCGTTCACATAAATGTTCGCTGTTTTTCGTTCTTCATCATCGACAAAAGTAAAGACAATCCAAGAATCATACCCTGGGAAAAATTCATACACTTCAGTCACATCAGAACTTCCTTCAGTAGGACAGAAATCGCTGACAATCTGTCCCTGACTTGAGTATCCTGAAGAACAAACATCGCATTCATCTTCGCTTAAGCTTGCTTCGCAAACACTGTCAATGCCTGTACTCGGGACAACATCGCACCAGAAGTTGTCTTCATCTTGATCAAAGCAACAGTCTTTGTCATAAGACGAACTACATCCGGCAGGACATTCACCATCATGATCATCACCACATTGCTCTTCGCATTCATTTGGAGCATAACCATCTTCATTCTCATAACCAGTCGTACAAACAGAACACTTTGAAGTATCTGCTTCGCTGATTTCTGCGCAGCGCGCGTCTGCATCACTAGGCTGCACATCACACCAATATTTATTTCGTCCTTCAAAACAACAATCTGGATCATCATCTTCTTGACAGCCAGATGGACAATAGCCATCGCTTTCCCCGCAATCATAATCTGCGATAAAACGATCTCTGCTATATTCCTCGCTGTAGAGGAATGCATCCTCATTAACATCAAAATAATACACAGGATACTCCTGTTCTGCAAGTTCTGTGTTAACAGAAATGCTATAAATCAAATATTCTCCTTTTTCTGCTTTAAAGAGAAGGTAATTATCTCCTGCAGAAAGCGCTGTTGGAGAAAATTCAACCATGTTAATCTGCTGGCAGTCAGGAATAGAGGAATAAACAATTTCTGTATTGACGCTGATCCTCAAAGGACCAACTTCGCGCGGATTGCAGTCTGGGTAAAAGTATAATCGTGCGCGTTCAACATTAAATTTTTCAACATCAGAAACAGTAAAGGTAGTTTTGCTTGTCTGCTGACTAATGTCCGTCACATCGCCTGTAATTTGAAGAGTTGCAAGCTGATACTCATTAGTGGTCCAGAATTTGTATCCTACTTCACTGACGCTGAATTCAATAATATTGACGTCTGAGAGAGAATATGCGCTTAAATCGAGAGGAGTAATTGCACCAGAAGTAATTTCACCATCATAAATAAGATTGCCATTCAATTTCACAACAAGACGACCTTGCCCTTCTTCAACATTAAAGGAGAGTAATACATTATCTGTGTAGTCAGGATCATCAATATAAAAGGTAAGATTACGGGAAAGTTCGTCAAACATCCCATTTTTGACATAGAGGGAATCTTGAGAAAACAAAACAGTTGCTTCTGTGAGTGTGTAAAGATTCACAGCAGAAATACTGTGTTCAAAAGAAGATTCTTGAAGATAATAAATTCTGCCTGGGCTTTCTGAAAGAATTGTTTCAGCAACCAGTGCTGCTGCAGCAGATGCTGGGCTTGTTGCACCAGTTCCTGTTGTGGAAGAGCTTCCATCAGGATACACATAACTACCATCACCGAGAAGTGCTTCACGATCTTCTGCAGGGAGGAAAAGAATATACAAAAGAATGAAGCCTGCAATAAGAACAATGAGTGTTGCTGCAGAACTTGCACTTTGTGCTTTTCTGTCTGATGCAACCGGTGACCATTGAGTTCGTACAGGTCGATTGCGAAGACTATTACAGTTTTCCATCTTACGAGATCTTGAACCACTTGTAATAAGTGTAGACAAGATCGATGGAAAACTGAAATATTGTATAATCCTCAACTCACTTCACCTTTTTTCCCGAGCAATGTCCGCAATGCAAAAAGCAGAGCAAAAGCATTCCTCTTCGTCATTTTCTATATATAGGGATATAAAAGGTTTTCTATAATAAACATTTATTAACGAGAGAGAATAATCCTAAATCATGAAAATCCTCCATCGTGACCTCAAACAAGGAAAAATCAAAGTGCAGATAGATAATCTTGATGATCTCTGGTATCTGAGTGCCATTATTGAAGAGAAAGACAGAGTCGAAGGACTCACAGAACGAAAAATAAAATTAGAAGGAGCAGGAAGCGATAGAGATCAAAAAGTAATACGAAAGACGGTGCATCTTGAAATCAATGTCGAGAAAGTAGAATTCCATAGATACGCAAACATCTTAAGAATCTCGGGGAAAATCATAAATGGCCCTGAAGATGTGCCGAGAGGAACCTATCACACATTTAATGGAGAACCTGGAACAACGCTCACCATCAAAAAAGAGCAGTGGCTAAAATATCAACTAGAAAAACTCAAAGAAGCTGCAGAAACAAAGCAAGCAAAAGTGCTCCTCTGCCTTGTCGACAGAGATGAAGCATTCTTCGCAACAATGAAACGATATGGATACGAATTCCTCTTAGAAATGAAAGGCGAAGTACAAAAGAAAGCAAGTCCTGAAAAAGTAAAAGCAACATTCTATCAAGATGTGGTCAAACAAATAGAAGAATACGAAAAAAGATACGAACTTGATAAAATCATTGTCGCAAGTCCTGGTTTTTGGAAAGAATATTTGCAGGAAGAAATCAAAAGCAAAGCAATCGCGAAAAAAGTGTTGCTTGCAACCTGCAGCGATGTGAGCAAAGCAGGATTTGAAGAAGTGCTCAAACGACCTGAAACAATGACTGCGCTCAAAGATGACAACATTGTACGAGAAATAAACCTTGTTGATGATGTCATGAAGGAAATTGTGAAAGAAGGAAATGCAGTCTATGGAATAAAAGAAACAAAAAAAGCAGCAGAAGCAGGCGCAATAAGCGAATTGCTAGTGACTGATGCATTAATCCAGAAGATGCGTCAAGAGAATATATTTGCAGGATTAGACAGACTCATGCGAACAGTCGATCAAGCAAATGGAAATGTGCATATTGTCAGTGCAGAACATGAAGGCGGAAAGAAATTGGATGGCCTTGGTGGGATTGCTGCAATTCTTAGATATAAAATGAATTGGTAAAAAAAATAGAAAAAGTAAAGAAAATTATTTCTTATTTGTTGGATGAACAATGAATGCTAAGGATAAGGCAATTGCGATTACATCGAGCATAGTAACAATAAAGGTTTCCAATGCATAAAAATGTGAAGTAGAAACATATCTATTTCCTGCAATCATCTCAAAAAGAATAACATGTTCTTCACCCTCTGCCCAATCACTATTAAAATTGCCTGGTGCTAAAGGACCTTCTCGTTGTATCGCAAGAGTTCCATAATAGTAAATAGTAAACAAAATAGTTACCAACAACAAACCATAACCCACATGTTTTAATTGCATTTTCATAAATATCACCTTTTTATTTTTTCAATCATTTATCTTAATAAACCTTTGTGACAACGGGGGGGGACAAAGGATTAGCGAACAAGAGTAAATCCAAAAAATTTATTTGATAAAATATTGAGAATCGCGAGAAAGCAAGAGAGAAAACCAAAATATTGTATTTGTTGAAGATCTAAAGTCTCTGCAATAAGTCCTAATTTATAAGAGAAATCGGTGAGAGAGTTAAATAAGAGAATGATAACTATAGTGAATGACTTTAATAATCGGACTTTGTCCATTCGGAAAGTCATTCACTTATTATGGGAAAACTGATAAAAATTAATATTAAAAGATCGAATATTAATGTTTTCTCATATAGAAAAAACAATAAGCCTTCCAAAACATTTCGAAAAATAACGTCAATGAGTCTCATTTTCTATAGGATTTTGAAGAGTTTGAGAAGAAGGAAAATAATGATGAGGTAAACGATAAACCGCATAATCTTATCTACCATATCAAAAGCAGAAGGTTCTAAAAAAGATTTCGTTTTTGTTGTTTCAGACATAAAAAGGATGGAAACAACTTAATTATATAAACATTTCGAAATGAGAGAGGAAAGAAAAATAATACTTCAAAAAATGTCAATCCAAAGCATACACAATAATCTCATCATTCATAAACAACACAGAAAATTCTGAGGCAAGTGCATTTGCGAAAGTATTCAACTGATCCTCAGTCAAGTAGCCTTTCTTCACACAACTATATTCTAAAGAGAGTGCATCATATCCAACACTTTGTAAAATAATATCTTCAGTTGATTTCAATGCAACATTTTTCCTAAACGCATTCATCTCATCATTCGGAAAATCAGTCACAATATCAAACCCAATCAGAAACTTCTCTTCTTTGCATAAACTCAAAACACGAGAACCAGAAAGATTATCATGCATCCACATATATCCTTCTAATTCCTGCACAGAACTCCATGCAACACCAGGAGGCCATTGATCTGTTTCAACAGCATATTTAGGTGACCATGAGGTATACACATTAAAAGCGTCAAAAGAAGGAACGCCAAAGATACCAAAAAAGAAAAACAGCGAAACACAAACAAAAAGAAGTTTATGATCCCACACCTTTTTCAAAACAAATGTCACAAAAATTCCTGCAGCAATTGCAAAAGGAATCGACGCATATGCCCAAAATCGATGGGTTAAGATACTAAAAGGGAAATGACCTCCCATCAAACCAATAAATGTTGCAACAAACCAAAGCGCGACAACAAGATAGTTTTTTTCTTTATAATAAACACATAAATAAAAAAAACCAAGAAGAGCTAAAACAAATGCAAGAACACCAAACCCCGTAGGCTGATCAATTTTTGTCACAAGAGGAGCAATCAGTAAATCAGAGAGAGTATATGCAGGATTAATGTACAAATCTGCTGCTGTTTCTAAACCAGAAGAGGCAACACCACCAAAGCCACCAGTGTGACTATAAAGAATATTTTCAAGACCATGGCGAAGAAGCTGCTGTCCCCAGTAAAGAAAGCTCAGCAAAACACCAAAAAGACCAAGAACAAATCCTGATTTAAAGGAAACATAATCTTTCTGGAACAAAAACACAAGCAAGAAAAGAATAAAAAACACACCAAACAAAACAGAAACAAATGGATGAACAACCATTTCTGCTGCAATGAGAACAACTGCAAGAATCCTCCACTGCTTCTCAGAAAATGCTTTGTACGCAGCGAAAAAAGCAGGAAAGAACAATACTAACCCCAAAGTATGGCTCCAGATAAAATGACTCATCGAACTTGGTAATGCAACAAGAAGTACAGCAGCAGCAGTTGCAACCTGAAGATCAAAGAGTTCAGAAACAAAAATAAAGAAAAATAAAATTCCTAAAGTAATAAGCAGAACATTAAACACCTTCAATGTCAAAAACACAGAACCATTAATTTGATACATCAAGGCTAAAATCGCATCATAGGTTGGAGGATAAGGTTCAAGGTAATGAGAAATTGACTCTCCGCTAGATTGATAATATGTTTTTTCTTCTGCAATATATTTGACAGCAACAGCATGTTCCCATGGATCATCATCTTCTAAATATGGATACGCAAATGCACCCTGATAATAAGTGATGAAAAGGAGGATTGCTGCAGCAAGAACAATACCATAATAGAAATAATTTTTTGATAATAAAGAGGGAAATAAAAATGAAGAAATCTTATTTTTTCCTTTAGTAATAAAATAATGCAAAGGACATAAGAGTGAAACAAACCCAAAAATCCCGTAGTCCAAAGGAATACCAACAACATCGAAAACAACAATCAGAAAAACAAAAGTGCCTAACCCTGCACCCAAATACAAGATAATTCTAATAAACCAATCATAAGAGATGTGAATCTTTGATAAATAGAAAAGAGAGAAACCTAAGAAAAAGAGGAGCAATAAAAAGAAAATGATGGAAAGGAGCATAAAATAAAAGAATCATGCAGTACATATAAGTTTTACTAATCAAAAAACCTAAAGCGCACAATCGCCAAAAACACCAAAAAACCATCACGTAAAAAGCGAATCTTCTTCCCTTCTGCAACAGAGCGAGAAATATAACTCACAGGAACTTCAACGGGCTTGTATCCTTTTCTCACAAGTTTCGCAACAAGCTCCCAATCCAGATCAAAATAATTGCTTTTGAAAATCATGCCTGAAATGCATTCTCGTTTAAAAACCTTGAACATTGTTGCAGGATCAGTGAGCCAGACAAAATAAAGAGAATTGAAGAGCATTGTATAAAAAAAACCTCCTAGATTAAGAAGGCGCGCATAAAAAAAATACCCTGCATATTTGCGAATGCTCCAGCTCTCTTTTGCTAGTGGTCTGCTCCCAAGCACAAAAGAAGTTTTGCCAGAGAGAATGGGTTCCAACAAGTTCTCATATTCTTCTGGTTTATATTCAAGATCAGCATCCTGAATAAGAATGATATCACCAGTTGCATGTTGAAATCCAAGTTTGAGTGCATTGCCTTTTCCGAATGGTTTTTCTTGATAAAAAACTTTGACTTCTTTCTTCTTCTCATATTTCTTGACAAGCTCCCGAGTTCCATCAGTGGAATTGCTCTCAATGATAATAATCTCTTTAGAGACAGAAGGAATTTTCACCGCAAGCACACGATCAAGAAGTTGCGCAACATATGCTGCTTCATTGTAAATAGGGATAATAATGGAAAGTTTTTGATTCTGAACCATAATTGAATGAAACAAACCATGCTTTAAATAAGTTTAGAGAAAAAACTACTCCTTTCGCTCAAACACAGCAACCATCTGTCCTATTGGCAAAGAAATAGGAATATTCAGAATAAATTCAGGCAGAAGTTTCTCCAGAAATTCAAAACAAGAACTCACCACAGGAATTCTAAAAACAGAAAGATAAGAAATAAAATAATAAAATGTCACGGTCTTCCAAGTCGAGCGACAAAGCAATAATCTGTATCCTTTTTGCTCCAACTGTTGTGCAAAGGATTTTTTTGTATAAAACAACACATGATCTTCTTTGTATTCAAGCCAGTTTCTACCAAAAATTCGTGCAATCCACGAAGAGGCATCAGGCATAATCACAAGAACAATACCATCTTGTGCAAGAACAGCATCGATATTCTTGAACAACAATTCTTGGTCAGGAATATGCTCCAAAGAATCAAAAAAAATAATGCTGTCAAAACGAATATTTTTTCTTTTAACTTCATCAAAAGAAGAAAAGACTTTTCTTTTTCCAATACGTTCTTCAGAAACCTGTTGTGCAAAAGAAGAAACCTCAATACCATAAACATCATAACAAAAGGAATCCTGCTGAAGAAGAGCAAGTAAATATCCCAATCCACACCCTACTTCTAAAACAGTGCCGCCTTTTTTGTATTGATGAAGCATCTTGATAAACTTTTTAGAAACATAATATTTTGATTGAGCGACAAGATGATCTGTTTCTTTGCTATATCCCCAAATTCTTTTATAATAGTCTGCACTATAAAGTTCTGCATCCATTTTCTTAGCAAGACTTTTCTGTTGCCACATGCTACCACAAGTGTTGCAGCGATACATGGGAATAGGTTTTGTATTTTTCAATACAGAAGAAGTATTTTTACAAACAAAACAAACAGTTTCTTTTACTTCTTGAACCATAAAGAGAAAGAAAAGAGAAATGAGTTAAAAAGATTGTCAAAACTATTCTCCAAAATGCTTATACTTCCCATACGTAAAATAACCGTTCATCTGATTTAAAGTGCAGAGTTTTGGAAGTATGTCTTTCTCAAAAAATCTGGATGAAGCATCAAACGAGCGGAAAAGCAACACATTAAAAACATAAACTCCTGCGTCAACAACGAAAGAATCAGACTTTTTTTTGTTTCGAAATGCAACAATACGATCCCCTTCAAGTTCTACAGAACTATACAGACTTGGATTATTATGACTCATGAGTCCAACAGTTGCAATTTTATTTTTGTTAAGATGAAACAGGATCATTTTGGTGAGATCAAAGTGATTGTAGGTATCGCCAAGCAGTACAACAAAGTTTGTGCTAACCTTATCTTGCACAAGTTGTAGTGCAGCAACATTCCCTGCTGTTAATGTTTCAGGAATATGTGTAAAATGGATTTTAGTTTTGCCAAGAAGAGAAGAAAATGTTTTTGTCAGCGCTGTTTCAGGAGTAACAAGATAGCATTGTTTGATATTTGCTTTTTCAAGAAGTTCAAGATGACGAACAAGAAGGGATTTTCCCTCAATCTTTTGGAGAAGAAGTGGTTGATGCTCTTTTTTGATGAGAATAACCGCGTCATGAACATATTCCTGCGCAAGACCCTTTCGCAATAAAGACTCAATTGCTTGTGATCTGCTGCGCATAGTAGTGCCATCAACAAGTGCATCAATGAGCGTAAGCAGAGGTTTGTCAAGAGAAATTGCAATTTTTTCTTTGGTAATTTTGCTCATCAAGAATACTCAGTCATACTTTTTAATAAAGCTTATGTTCTCTGTCGCAAATATCCACGAACTGCTGCAATAATCTGTTCAGAAGGAACAGCAGTCATACACGGAGCAGTGTCTTTGTAATGGTGGTCTGGGATAACACAACCTCCTTTATCTCGTGGTGAAGCATGAAATTGTTTTCCAAAACGTTCTCCATATGCTTCTGGCGCAACATACCCATGTGCACCGCAAGGAGCAACATCGCAAACAGAAACTGGCGCTTGGATAATAGAATTTCCTTGATATGCGACAACTTCTGAAGCAGAACTTCCTGTAACAACAAAGACTTTATCTTTTCGTCGTTGTGGTTGTAAATTATGACCATACCACCCTGTTCCTTGAATAACGCCATTGACCATATGCAATGGACCACTGTCAACGCCAACATACGCATCTGCTGCAAGAAGCAATCCAGCAACTGCGCGAAGATCATTGCTGCCAACAGGAATTGCTCCTGTAATTGAACCATCTTTAGGAATGGGCATCAATTGACAAGGAATCACAGAATCTTTTAATCCATAAACTATTTCATCAAGTCGTTGTTTTCCAATATTTCTATTCATTGTTGTAGAATACGGAGAAAGAATAACAACAGGTTTATTGCCATGCTCTCTTTGAAGAGCAGCAACCCACTCTAATCCTGCTTGAATTTCTTCTTCTAACATGAAAATTTGAACATCATCGCGAGAAACAGGAGTTATACCTAACTCCTTATCACGATCAGAGACAGAACCTACTCGCAATAGATCATCAAGAACATTCTGATCATGCACCGCTTCAACAGCCATCCATTCACAAAGATGTCCTTTACGTTCTGTGCCCGGTAAGAATTCAGTATGTGGAAAATGACGAAGATAATTGCGAATGTCAACAACAAACCCCTCCGCAGGAAGGTCAGGAACCGCTTTATCAAAACCATACGCGTATGTGGTTGCATTTCCAAAATGTTTCCATAATGGAAGTGTAAAGCCAGAAGAAACAATACCATACGGAATATTTCGCTGATAAAATTGTGCAGTGAGTGCAGACGCAATAACCATGTCACCAATCGCGCCAGTAGAAAGAAGAATTACTGCTGGATGTTCTGCTTCATCAGTCATAAAAATAGAGTAATCCCAAACAAGTTTTAAATTTTATGACTGTGACGAGAAGCAAGAACCCACTTTCATAACCTTTATAAAACAAAATAGATTTACTGTATTCAGAAAAAAGTATGAACTCTTCATACTTTTGAGTAGTTGATCTTTTTCAGAAAACAGGGATGACAGGGATGGATGTTTTAATCATAAAGCTTGGTGCGTTAGGTGATGTTCTCAGAACAACTTTTGTAGCAAAAGGAATAAAAGAAAAATGGCCAGAGAGTACAATAACTTGGCTCACTAAAGAAAATGCAGAGGAAATTCTCATAAATAATCCACACATCAGTACAATTGTTCCATGGAATAAACGAGAAATCCTTCTCACAAAAGAGTTTGACTGGACACTCCAATTAGACGACGAAACAGAAGTCTGTGAATTTGCAAATCAAATAAAAACAAAACGCTTGCAAGGCGCATACCTTAAAGACAACAAAAGAACATACACACCTGATATCGAAGCATGGTTTGGGATGGGCCTCCTCAGAGCAGAAGAACGTGGAGGAAAAAGAGAAGCAGACCGATTAAAAGCTACAAACAGAAGAACATTCCAGGAAATTTATGCAGAAATGTTCGACATCAAAGAATGCAAAGACAGAAAACCAATTCTAGAACTCACCATAGAAGAACTCAATTATGGACAATCTCTCGCAGAAAAAGCAGGAATAGAAAAACAAAACACAGTAATTGGCATCAATCCTGGCGCAGGAATTCGCTGGGAACTAAAAATGCTGAGCATTGAGAAAACAGCACTAGTGTGTAACACGCTTGCACAAAATCTAAATAATAAAATCCTTCTTTTAGGTGGTGTAGATGAAGCAGAACGAAATAAAAAAATAAAAGAATTATGTCCTAATAAAAATATAATCTACATCGAACCAGTGGAAAGTATCAGAACATTTGCAAGCATCATCAATTGCTGCGACATCATAATCACTGCAGACAGTCTTGCACTTCATGTCGCACACGCATTAGAAAAACAAACAATTGCATTTTTCGGACCAACATCACCGTGGGAGATTGAAATGTTCAACAAAGGAACAAAAATATTCAAGGAAAGTGATTGTCTCTGCTGCTATAAAAAAACAACAGACAAGAAACCGAGCTGTATAGAACGAATAGAATCACAAGACATCCTTACACCAACACAAGAAATGATCACAATAATTGAACAAGAAAGGGGATGTAAGATGACCACAGAAAAAGGAAATTATGACAATTATGAATCCATGTTTGGCGCAATAAAAAATATTCCCAAAGAGATTCGAATAGAAACAAAGCAGGAAAGCCACATCCAAATCGTGCCTAAATATTTGCCAATGAGTATCAATGAAAATCTCATTAAAGAAACAATGGAAAAAGCGCAAAAAGAAAAAAAATGGGTACTTGTCTTCGTCATTGGCACAAAACCGTGCTTTTACAAATTCTATGGGTCTATTGTTGAAGCGCAAAAGCAAGATGTTCCCTATATTATCATTAATTCAAACCAACATTATGACGCAAACTTGACGTATGGAGAAAAAGAGTTTGATTACGCGAATAAAATTGCAGTCAACCTCTCCATACGTGGAAATCTTGCACAGAAATCTGCAGAGCTTTTTACAAAGTTCAGTTGGTTTGCGAATTATCTAAAAAAAGACTGGCCTGACGTCACAGTTATGCCTGTTGTGCTTGGTGACACAATTATGTGCAGCATTGTTCCTGCAGCATGGATGTTTAACAGAGAAGAAAAAGCAATCCACAATGAAGCAGGATTACGTTCGATGACAGCAGCGTGCCTACCGAAAGCAACAACACTCACCCCAGAAGAATTTGTCAAACAGCAATGGTATGGAGAGTGGAAAATACTCACCAATGAGCCGTTCCCAGAACAATGGGATACCTTTGTTGCGTCAAAAGGAAGCGAGTTTATGTTTGCACCGTTGGAATTAAACAAGCAGCATCTCATCAGAGAAGGACATCCAGAAAATAAAATATGGGTTACTGGTGGCGTGGTCGTGGAAGCATTGGAAAAGAAAATGCAGGAAAAACCAACAAAAAGCATTTTTGAAATCTATCCACAACTTGCAGAAGGAGAATGGCTTCGTGTCGATATTCACAGAAAAGAAAACCAAGTAGAGAAACGATTCAGAGCAATCATTGAATGCATGAAAATTCTTCTGGAAAAAGAAAACAATATTTGCTTTATTGAGATGAACACCACAAGAGAATCATTGAACAAATATAATCTTCGTCCAATGATTGAAGAGATGAAGAAGAGTAAAAATTTCTTGCATACTGAAGTCTGGCCAGAATATGCGAATGTGATTGAGTTTTACAATTCCGAACACTGCCTTGCGGCATTAACAGATTCTGGTGGAGTACAGGAAGAAATGAATTTACTCGGCAAACCCTGCTTTACGTCACGATTTAACACAGACCGCCCAGAAACAGTGATGGACGCGCATTCCAATCTATTAGTACCTCCTATTTCAGGAGTGTTTATGGCAGCAACAGTGGATTATGCAGTGAAGAATGAAGCAATCATGAACACGATGCGCACTGCAAAGAAATTGTATGGCAAAGATGTTGCAAAGAAGTTTATTAGTATTGTCAAGCAATTGATGGAAGAGAACAGAAAGCCCTTTGGTTGGGCACATGATGATTTAGGATATTGAAAAAGAAAAAGAGGAAAGAGAATGAAAACAAAAGATAGAGACATCCAATCGTATATCGCGATTGTTGATAGCTTTATTGATCAGGCAGCACTTCAGGGAGAAGAAGCAGAGCTTGTCAAAAAAGAGTTAAAAAAATATATTACAGTTCGTTTTAGTAAAAACAAATGGGTACATCCAGAGATTACGAAATTTTGTACAGACTGGTATCGTGAATTTTATCGCATGGTGGATGGCAGAGATCCATATCTTGAATTAAAGAAAAAGTCAAACGAAAAAGCGCTGGAGTTGCTCCCCACTATTTCTACTTCTTCTATTCGAGATGCAATTGCAGCGTGCATTATTGGAAATAAAATAGATTATGGCGCTTGCCTTGTAGGGAAGTATGATTTGGAGCATCTGAAAAATGATCTTGCCTCAATTCCGCATCTTCCATTGCATATTGATGAAACAGCAATCCTGCAACAAAAGCTAAAGACAGCGAAGAAAGTCCTATACCTTGTGGATAATAACGGAGAAGTTATTTTTGACACGCTCTTGCTTCAGGAGATTGCAAAGACTGTGGGAAAAGAGCAGCTCTTTATTATGGGAAAAGAAACACCAATGTTAAATGATGTCACTATAGCAGATCTTCGTGAACTCGGTTTTGAAAAATATGGAACAATAGTCTCCACAGGAAGTAACTGTTTCGGACTTCATACAGAAGATGTTTCAAAGGAATGCAAACAGCTGCTAAGAGAAACAGATCTTATCATTGCGAAAGGTCAGGCGTATTTGGAATTCTTCACAGAGTACAATTTTCCAAATGTTATGAATATTCTTACAGTAAAATACCCTATTGTAAACCAGGCTTTTGGGACATTACCTTCAAATTACAATGTTGTTCTTTCATCGCAAAGATATGCACATTTCGGAAAAGATTATTTTGCAGAGGCGAAATAAGATGAATAATAAGAATAATGATGCACAGAAGTTTCAAGAGCTCATGAAACAGTTTTCTAGCAAGAAAATTCTTGTGCTTGGTGATTTCTGTCTTGACGAATATATTTTTGGTGACATGGAATCTATTTCACCAGAAGCGCCTATTCCTAGAATAATTATCAAAGAGAAGAAGTACATCCCTGGCGCAGCAGGAAATGTTGTTTGCGGAGTGCAAGCACTGAATGCACAAACTATCGCTGTAGGAGTAATCGGAAAAGACATTAATGGGAATATTCTTGTTCACGAGTTGCAGAAAAGAGGAATAAGTACAAGGGGCTTGATACAAGCAGAAAGTAGAAACACTGCAACATATTCTCGTCTTGTCTGTGGAGGCTATCATTGCCCGAAACAACAAATTGTTCGCTTTGATGTAGAAAATAAAAACCCGATCACCAACGAGTTGCATGCACAAGTGCAACAGTTTGTTCTAGAAAATATTCCTGCAGTTGACGCAATTATTGTCGCAGATTATGATGAGATGGGAGGAATGGGAATAGTGACTGCCTCCTTTATGGAAAAACTTGTTGCAGAAACAAAGAAATATAATAAACCTATCATCGGTGATTCAAGAAAGCACCTTTCTTATTTCAAAGGTTTTACCACTGTTGTTCCCAATGATTTTGAAGCAGGACTCTTTGTTGGAAAGAAATTGGAAACTGAAGAAGAGATTCTATGGGCAGGAGAGAAGTTAAGAAAAGACTTGGGACTTGAAACAGGAATTATTACAAGAGGAAAAGATGGAATTTCTATTTTTGAGGAAATGGGGGTAAGCCACCATCCTACAGTTGCCAAGGAAGTCTTCGATGTCACAGGAGCAGGAGATACAGTAACCTGCATCATTGCGCTCGCAAGAGCTTGCGGCGCTTCTTTTGCAGATGCTTCAATTCTTGCAAACTATGGTGCGAGCATTACTGTCTCAAAAGAAGGAACTGTTGCAGTCACAACAGAAGAAGTTGTAGACGCAATTCAAAGACAAAACGCAGTACAATCACTCAGCAAGCAAAAAAAGAGAGAAGAACTCAAGCAATTGGTGCAGGAATTAAAAGAAAAAAACAAATCAATTGTTTTCCTGAATGGATATTTTGATCCATTGCATATTGGCCATATGGAATTGATGACTGCCGCAAAAGCACAGGGAGATGTTCTTGTTGTTGGAGTGAACTCAGACAAGTCAGTTCGTGATAATAAGGGACCAAACAGACCTTTTATGATACAGGATAAAAGAACACAATTACTTGCAAGCATTGAAGCAGTGGATTATATTGTTCTATATGATGAGTTAACTCCAATCAAATTAATCCAAGAACTACAACCAAATATTCTCGCAAAAGGAAATAACTATACAAAAGAAGAAGTGGTAGGAAAAGATATTGTAGAATCGTATGGGGGCAAAGTCGTGCTTCTGGACATGATCCAAGGATTGACGAGTGACGTCATTGTCGAAGCAATGCAAAAGCGGTAACAAAATGATAAGTAAAGAAATGAGCGACAAAATAAAGACAAGAGAAGAGATAAATAAGATAGCAGAAGCACTGCATAAACAAGGGAAAAAGATTGTCACCACAAATGGAAGTTTTGATATGATCCATTACGGTCATGTATATTGTCTAGAAAAAGCAAAAGAGCAAGGGGATGTTTTGATTGTTGGCCTCAATAGCGATAAGTCAATTAAACAATACAAAAGCCCAGAACGCCCCATTGTTCCTGAAAAATATCGTGCATTGATGCTTGCATCATTAGAATGTGTTGATTATGTTACTGTATCTGATGAAACAGTACCTATGCCTTTTATAGAGGGAATAAAACCACATATTCATGCAAATAGCGGAGAATACAGTGCAGATTGCATTGAACGTCCGACTGTTGAGAAATATGGAGGAAAGATGTATGTTATCGATAAAATAGATGGATTATCGACGTCCGCACTCTACAAAAAAATAATTGAGTTAGAAACAAAAGAAAACAAAGGAAAATCGAAAAGAGATCTTGTTCTAGAGACAATAAAGAAACAAAATGGAATTTTATTTGCAGAGCCGGCAATTGTCTATCGATGCCAGTATAGTGGAAGAAATATTATTGCAAAGAATAGTAAATTTGCTCCAGGATACGTGGATGATCGAGGGTATGTTCCTGTAGAATGGTGGATTATGTCCAAAACAGCAGCAGGAAACGAAAAGAAAAAAGAAGGAGAAGGTCTTTCTCTTGTCTATATTGAAACAGAAAAAGGAACAGAGAAGATAACGTTCCAGCAGGCAGTAGAAATAGCAACTGCAGATGTGCTGGGAAATTATACAAACCAATGGCCATTGACCAAAATTCTTGATATTGGCGGAGAACTAATAGAAACAAGTTTTTCAAAGGAAAAAGAAGTTCCACCTATTCCATGCCATGTGCATTCAGGAGACATTGTGGATGGAAAAGCTGCAGGACCAGGTAAATTAGAGGCATATTTTTTCCCACCCGTAAATATCGAACCGTATAACGCGCAATTTGGAAAAACAATAACAAGACTTGGAGTAAAATCAAATGTCACAAAAGAAATGTTTGAAGAAAAACTCAAGCATTTTGGAAAAGATGATGCTATGTATGACCTCTGCAATGTGTATGAAATCAACGCATATGATGGATGGACATTATTGCCAGGAGTAGTGCATGCACCTGGCCCATGGACGACTTTTGAAATTCAACGCCCGCAGGATGACTTTAATCTCGCAAGTTGGCAGCTCGGCCAACGGTTCAGAGAAGAAGAGTTGGAAGAAAAAAGACAATCATTACAATTCCGTGGACTAAAAGATGAAAAAGCGTTTGTGGAAGAAGTCGTCAACTGGGAAGTTTCTATTGATCCAAAATTTAAAGAAAAGTGGTATAGACCAAGTAAAGTAGTGGAACAAGGAGAGTGGGGGAGACGACTTCAGATTTTCTTTGATGCGTTTTATGGAGAAGCGTTTGAAATACAACCAGGAAAATCATGGACAAGAACTGCTGATGAACGACCATTTGCAGGGATTGTATGGAGCGGAAAAGGAATACTCAACGGAAATGAAATAAACGTCATGAATAATGCAAAGAAAGAGTTTTTAGTGACGCCAAAAACAGGAGTGATGATTAAAAATACAGGAACTATTCCTCTGTTAATATACACAGTCTTTCCTATTGATGAAAAAAAGGTGTGATGGAGTAAAAAAATGGTAGAAATCAACGCAACAGTATTACGACAAGCGTTTATTGACACTGCGCTTGCAGCAGATGATGCATTAGCGCAAACAATTCCCGCAATCGCGCAAGGAATTAGTTATCGTCCACAAGTTTCGCAGGCAGTTGCAGAAGTGCTGGGGCCAATGGAACTAGAAACCGCTGCAGATGTAAATTCTCTTCTTGTTTCAATTGCATTGCTTGACCATCGTCTTCACGAACAAGGAATAAGATACAACCTTGTAGGTGAAGAAAAGAAAAACAGAGATACAGCACAAAAATTAGCAGAAAGACTTCGTGCGTATGATCCTTCAGGCAATGCACCATTCGATCTTGTTATTGATCCGCTTGACAGTACGAATAATGGTCTTCACGGATTTCCGCATGGATACATGCTATCATTATTAGGGGCACAAACAAGAACAAGCCCGGCAATTCCAGGAGCAGGTCTTGAAGAACGATTAGTAAAACCAATGATGGCGCTTGTTTCCAGCAGAACAGAAGGAGAATTATTTGTTGGAGATGGAATAAATAACAGAGCGTATAAGATTTTATTAAATCGCGAAGGGGGAAGATGGTCATATCATACAGCATGCCCGGAAGTTCCCCTTATTGTGGGAAGACAAACAGAACTCGACGGCATTTCTATCAATTTTGACGATCGTGGGCATTATCATGGAACTCGTCTTGCAGCATTGCAAGAACGATTTGTGCAAGGAAAAATCCTTGTTCGAATATTTGGAGCATCAGGATATCAACTTCCAAAACTGGCAGATGCGCACAATGCAAGAGGACTAGGCGCAGCTGTTGAAGTACTGACAAAACCACATGACGTTATTCCTCCGGGAGTTATTCTGACAATTGCAGGAGGATATGTCAAACGCTGGGGACCAGAAGTTGCAGAGTGGGCAGAAGAACAAAGAGCATTCTTCAAATATAATCCAACAAACGGATTTGAATATCACACCAGCTATGCAAACATGAATGGTGGCCTTATTGCAGGAAATAAAACAATTGTTGACAAGCTTGCAGCAGTTTTAGAGAAATAGATTTGATGTATTCTTTTATTTTTTTTGTTTTATTTTTTCGTCCCCACACCTAACCATTCCATATAATCCTTAATCCCTGCTTCCATTGTCCATTGCGGTTCATAGCCAAGCAACTTTTTCGCAAGCGCCAAATCAGCCTGCGTATGTGCCTGGAAGAAATCATAAGGGCAATCAAAATATTCTGGAGGTAAATCAGTACCTAACACATCGTTCAAAATTTCAATAATTCTATTAAAAGAAGTGGCATTCCCTGTCGCTGCGTTCAAAATACAGCTATACGGCGCTTTCATCGCGAGTTGATTCATGGACACAATGTCTTTCACATAGACATGATCTCTGCATTGATCGCCAGGAGTAAAGACGCGCGGCCGTTTGCCAGAGAGCATCTGTTGAGACAACTGATAAATCATGCTTGCGAATTTATCTTTGTGCGCTTCGCGAGGACCAAAAACATTGAAATACCGCAAACCAACAATTCGAATAACGCCATTGTATTTTTTCATATACTCCTGCGCAACATGATCCATCATCACTTTAGAGAAACCATACACATTCAATGGCTCTAGACACCCATCTTCGCGATAAGGAGAAGGTGTATTCCCATACACTGCAGCAGAACTTGCGTAAATCATATGCGCTTTAATCCGAGCAGCATAATCAAGGAGTCGTCGAAATGCATCAACGTTTGTTTTCATCATTAATTCCTGATCTAAAACACGAGTATCAGAAATAGCTGCCTGATGAAAAATATAGTCAAATTTTCCAAGGCTATCCCAATCAAAGTCAATAATGCTTCCAGTATAAAATTGCCCGCGAAATCCAATCAAATTAGAAAATCTCGCGTTTTGGAAATTATCAATAACAACAACATCATGGTCTTTATCGAATGCAAGAGCAATGTTACTACCAATAAATCCAGCGCCGCCAGTGACTAAGATTCGCATGAGAGAGAAGAAAGGAAAGGGACTTTTAAAGCTTGTGAAATCATAAGAGAAGATTGGCAAATGGAGTGCAAAAAAATAACAACATGGCGCCGACGCGACGGGGGATGGCCCCTTCGGGGTGTCGCGTAGGACATGGAACGAAGTGACATGTCCGTAGGCCGCCATCGTTGTTGTTGTTTTTTTGTAAATGAAAGCACATCCTCTTATTTTAGAATGGAATCTTTATTTTCACAAGTTTTATAACACAAACAGCGCTTTCTAGAGGGAAAATGAACCTCTATAATCGCTGCCGCCAGCTTGCAAAAAAAGGAATAAATGCTGCCTGTTTTCTTATTATCATACCATCCTATCTTCGACCAAAAAAAGAAATACAGAAAGAAAAGATACACAAAATACTCCTCATCAACCTTCAAGGAATTGGCGATATCATAGAAACAACTCCTTTACTAACAGAAATAAAAAAGCATTATCCAAACACACAGATAGATTATCTGTGTTATCAAGAAAATGGCGCACTTCTAGAAAATGACGTAAGAATAAACAACCTCATCAAAAGACAAAAAGAAGGAATCATAAACAATGACTTTCTCAAAACACTAAAACAAATAAGAAAAAACAAGTACGACCTTGTTATCAATATTTTTCCAGCACAGCATAGTGCATTACTCACAGTCCTCAGCAATGCATCATACAAACTTGGAAACCTCTACAGTACTGCAAGCACATCAAACAACCTCAAAGTGAAAAGAACTGCGAAAACTTGGGATGTGAGAGAAAACTGCAAAAACATCGCAGAACAACTTCAAATCCAACTCGCTGATCCCTACCAACCTACTCTACAAATTCCAAAAGAGATAGAAAAAAGAATAAACAAAGAAACAAAAGAGAAAAAGTACATCCTTCTCAACCCTCAAGCACAATGGGTTGCAAAACAATGGCCAAATGAAAACTGGCAGGAACTCATAAAAATAATTCTTAAAGAAAAGAAGCAGTACACTATAGCAATAATTGGAACAAAAGCAGACAAAGAAAGAACAGAACTCCTATTAAGTCCATTCCAAAAAGAAAAGCGAATAGAAAATTGGTGTGGAAAGTATACAATCCAAGAACTCGCAGCAAGAATAAAACAAGCAGAAGTGATGATCACAACAGACACTGGTCCAATGCATATTGCGCTTGCAACAAAAACAATTGGCCTTTTCGGCTGCACAGATCCAAATATCCTTGTGAAAGGAAATAAACACATCAAAATAGTGAGCAGCTATGACAGCTGCCCAGAACAGCTCAAATTTAATCATCATAATGAACCAGAAGATTGGCAACAAACACAGATGAAAAAAATAACAGTGAAAGAAGTAATGGAAAGGATAATGTCCTTTAATTAAAAAGAAAGCAGGAATTCTCAAGAAAAGAACAAGTTTTATGATAAAAACACATATCCAAGAAGCATAAAGGAAAGAAAGATTCGTTTTAAAAAAGGATTTGAAGCAATATGACGCTTCTCAAATGGCGTTGGAAGAAATTTTAATATCTATTTTATTGCAATAGTCACATACGTTGTTGGACCATTTTTATCTTTATAATTACCAATAAAGTAAAAAATTCTATTAAACAATTTTAAAAAATGAATTTTCCATGTAATCATTTCCCAAATAAAGAAAAAACGATTCCCTATTTCATGTACATCAACATGAGAGAATTCTTTGCATAATTCTTTCAAACCATCACGTGTATAACGAAAATAATCTTTTGGATCTGGATGATATGGATAAAGAAAAGGTGTTGATATAATTACTTTTCCACTTTTCTTTAAAACTCGGTGTATCTCTTTTAGTACTTGTTTTGGATCATGGCAATGTTCTAGAAGTTCTGTTGCAACAACAGTATCAAACGTTTCTTTCTTGATCATAGAAAGATTATGTGCATCACCCACAATGTCCGGCTTGTTATTTGGGTTTATATCAAGGCAGAGATACGTAGCATAACGCATTTCTTTTTTGTAAGGGCTATGTTTTCCGCCTAAATCAAGAACGTTTCCAAGACTATTCTCCTTAAAAATATGCGTTAAATGCCCGTCCAAAACAATTCTAGCAATTTCTTTCATTTTTGTGTATAGTTCTTTAAACCACTATCATTAAGCAAATGTTCATTTCATAATTTCCATTTGGTTCAAGCTGGTTTAATCATATAAAAAAAGACCTTGAGGGCATCTTTTACCTCTGTAAAACTCCTCATTCGTACTATGCTTTTAACCATATATTTTGGTCTCAGATAAAATGCTTTCAAACATTTTTTGTAGTATATCTTTATATCCGCTGTACTCACTGTTGGCAAATCTAAAATAGGTTCCCCTGCATCCCATTTTGTATAATCTATTTGTCTTTTAAAATAACCGTTCTTCTTAGCCCAATCATACATCTCAGTTCCCGGATAAGGCGTATTAATATTAAACAAAACATAGTCAGGATCCAATTCTAAAGCAAAATCAAGTGTTCTTTGCATGGTTTCAACTGTTTCTCCAGGAAGTCCAAGCATAAAAGCAAATCTTGAATCAATCTTTGCTTCGCGTAGTAAAGTAACTGTTCGTCGAGCATCGTCTCGTGTAATGTGCTTTTTGATATTCTTTAAAAGTGTTTCATCTCCGCTTTCTATACCAACACACATCTGATGACATCCTGCTTTTTTCATAAGCTTTAAGACGTCTAAATCTCGAATAAAATCTGCCCTCCCAAAACAGGTCCAACTGATTTTTAACCCGTTATCAATAAAAAGATTACAGAATTCTGTGACAAATTGCTTACTTGTGATAATGTTATCATCATAGAATATGACTTCATTGATTCCATGATTTTCATGGAGATCTTTTATTTGATTAAATATCCTCTTTGGGCTTCTGTAACGCACAGCATTCCCAAAAAGATTAGATGAACCAGAATGACAAAAGGTACATTGACCAGGACATCCTCTAGAAACAACCATGTGGATAGCAGGTAATTTTTTATAACTTCCTATTGTTGGTCTATACCTATCCAGTTGGAGGAGATCATACGCAGGATCAGGCAATTCATCAAGGTTTTTTAGAAGAGGTCTCTCGGGATTATGAACTATTTTACCATCTTTTTTATAAGACAGAGACAATATGGTTGATGGATCTTTCCCTTCTATCAATTCCTTAAAAGTAAATTCAGATTCCCCCCTAGCAATATAATCTACAACGTCGTTGGAGTTATTGATTACTTCATCTGGAGAAGTAGTAGGGTGAATACCTCCTAAAATAATTTTACAATTAGAGTAGTAACCCTTGCAAATTTTTGCAATTTCATAAACGCTGTTTATAGTAGTAGTAGATGCAGCAATGCCCACATAATCATAAAGTTCATTTCCTAAATAATTCTGCAAATCTGATATTGCCACTTTTTCTGCGTTCATATCCAAGAGCTTTACAGCCACATTATTCTCCCGTAACAGAGATGCGATGTGTAGAATTCCAATAGGTGGAGTTATGCCTATAATGTACTTCCAGACAGTGTTATCATTCTTAAATATGATGGTGGGATTAATTAATAATACTCTTTTTTTCATTGGTGTTGCTTACTCCCTGTATTATTCTCTCTCTTCCTCTGTCTTTTTATGATATGGCGGTCCATTTACCCATTCACGAACAATTCTTTTAAAAATAATAAAGCCATCCCTAAATGTTCGCAAATGCGAGACACCAAATGCTCTATCATCTTCTATTGTCGGAATCTCTGCAACTCTTAAGCCAAGTTTTCCAGCCTTCAACGTCATCTCTGCTTCAATATCAAAACCATCTGCACGAATATCCATCTTTTCTAAAGCAGGCCTTCTTATTGCTCGAAACCCATTTTGACTATCTTCAACAGAAAGACCCGAAGCAAGATTTATAAATTTTGTTAAAACCCAATTTCCTATTTTTCTTATTGGAGTAACATCATGACTTTTTCCAGCGCCAAAACGAGTTGCAATAACAAGATCATACCCTTCTCGTATTTTTTTGATGAGCTTATCTATATCTCCAGAACGTTCATTGCCATCTGTGCTAAGCATCACAATAATATCGCCTTTTGCATGCTTAAATCCCGTCTTAAACGCAGCACCTCTTCCTTTTCCTTCTTGCATTATTACAAGGAACCCCAATTCTTTTGCAATAATTGGACTTTTGTCTTTTGAATAACCATCAATCACAAGAACTTCATCAACGTACTTCGGAATCTTCGTGAGCACTTCTTTGATGGTATACTCTTCGTTTAAATTAACTGCAACAACAGAGATTCTTTCTTTTTTTGTCTGCATTTTAATTATATGTAGGTCACTATTCTGTTCATTTTCCAAGTACAAACCCCTCCATGACATCAGAAACATGCAATAGTTTAAAAAAATTCCCCTAAATGGCAAAATTTAGGCGGATGCCTAGCATTAGTCATTGCTCGGCTTCGCTCGCTAGGCCAATAGAATTCTCAATTTAAAAAATTCAAGAAAAAAGAAATATTATGTTAATTCATAAAGTTGAACATGATTATACTCATAAATAAGAGTCGCATGAGTAGCAAATAATTCTGAATAAAGTGTGGTGATATGGGCTCCAAAATATTGATCATAAAAACCGTATGTATAATTATATTGAGGAAAGAGTGTTATACGAATATGAGTAATGTTATGCTGTTTTAAAACACCATAAAATTCGTCAGGAGAGTCTATCTCTGTATAATCGATATAGAGCATATTAGTCACCGACTCTCCCCAAATATACTGCCGTTGAAGATAATAACCCCTGACATCATTAGCAAGAAGGATGATTGAATTTTCTGGCAGAAATTGATTGATATAATCATCAACACCTGCAACAGACATGCGCTGGTAGCGATAATATTCAAGTGGTTGTTCACCAAGGAGTACAGGAAGAGCTGCTCTATATATTACAAAATAAGCAAGAAGATTAGAGAAGAGGACAAGGAGGAAAAGAAAAAGAACAAAAAAACGAAGCTTTGGAAAACGCCGTGAAATAAAAATAAGAACATGCGCAACGATAAGAGCAAGAAGAAAAAAGCCGAAAAAGAGTAAGCGATAGTTAGGTTGAGTTTTATACCAAATAAAAAGAAAAAAAACAAAAACCAATAAGAAAAAAAGAATATGCTTTTTAATGTCGGGGGGAAAAAGATTTTTTTTAAGGATAACGAAAACAATCAAAGGCACAAAAAGAAGAAAAAGTGGACCAATCCCATAAATGCTTCCAAAATATGAGGGAGTAAATGTCATGTAAAAAGGAAGAAAAAAGAATGTTAATAGGTCGGATTTATCAAAAGAAGGATTAGTAAAATAATAAGTCCATGCCAAAATAAGTTGCGAATTAAAGCCAATGCTGTTTGGGAAAAAAGTAGCTAAAAACGGTGAGACCGGATTATGTGTATAGTAATAGTTTTTAAGATACATGGGAAGAAAAAAGAATGAGGAGAGAGAGAAACTTAAGACAAGGAGGGAGAAAAAACGAGAGATAGAAGAACGATGGGGGAGAATATAAAACTTAAAAAGAACAACAACTAAAACTAAAAAGACCATAAAAAGTCCTGTATATTTCACACCAGCTGCGATTCCTGCAAAAATAAATGCAAGAGCGATAAGAGAATTAAAAAAATAAAAATATTTTTCTTCAAAAAGAATAAAAAATAATAATGAAAATGTAAGGAATTGATAGCCCGCAGTTATAATATCAATATAAGGATTTGTGATATAAATACTAATTTCTGGGAGAGTATACATAATAGCAAATGCATAACAGGCAACAGAAGCTCCATAAAGACGCTTTGCAAAAAGATAAAAGAAAATGAAGAAAAAGTGATGAAAGAAAAGAAGAACGAAGGAAACAAAGAAAGAACCAATTATAAAATCATCAAAAAGAAATCCTATACCAAAAAGAACTTCTGTTAGTTGCGGGTATTGAGCCTGGATGATGTATAAGGGAGGAGACGTTGAATGAGTTGTTGCATAGATTTGAGCTAATGGGAGGTGATATGCAACAGCATCCCATTCAACAAATGGAAAAAAGGTGAGAACTAGATTGAGCAAAAAAAATATTGCAAGAAGAAGCCATATGAATGAGATATGGAGTGGTTGTTTAGAAAGGAATTGAGAAAAGATAGAACGAAATGAGAAGGAGGAGATGTGTCGAAAAGAGGAACTAAAAATGTAAAGCAGTTCTTTATAAGAAAGAAGAACAAAAATACAAAGAATGAGAAAAAGAGAGAAAAGAGTAAAATACGAAAAGAGGCCAAGAAGGAAGAGGAAAAGCATCAAAAAACCATAACCAAGAAAGAATGAATAAAGAAATGAAAAAGGAAGAGAAGAGGAGGAAAAGCCAAAAAGACGGAGAAGAAATAGGCCAAAACTAGTAACAATGACAGAGAGTATCAAAAAAAAGAAAAATGCTATCATAAAAGAAAGAACTGTATTCATAGAAAATACCCCCTAATGTGAAAATAAAGAGAGAAATAATAAAGGAAAAAAACAACAAAAAGCCAAAGAAAGATCAGAAAAGGAATTAATTTATTCATAAAGCAAAGAAAGAGCTATTAATTTATATTATTTTTGGAATGTCAAAAGTGACCGACCACTACTAGTCTCGCTCACTTCACTCAGACTAGTGGAAAACTTCAGTATTTTACTTCACAAGCTATTTAAACAAAATAGCGCTTTTTCAAGAAATGAGAGAGATTGGTTTTGTCTACAAAAATAAATGCCATCCAGTCACACAAACCTTTGCAAATTCTATAGATGCAAAACCATATAGAATTACCGGACCAATACATGCAATATGGCAAGGGCTAACCACCCCAACACACAAATATTATTTTGTCGAATCAGTAATGTCCATGCTCCTTCCTATCACTAAAAGAATGTTGGGAAACAACGTCACGATTATCTTCAGGGGAAATGATGGTCTTTTTGGAGAAACTGCAACAGCAGCCTACCTTGCGACAAAAAATCCAATAAAAAAGTATATCTTATTATTCCTCATAAAAAACATGGATGGAATAAGTGTGGAAGCAGAACCGCAAAAAGCAGAAGTTGCGCAATGGACAAAAGCACCAATAGAAGTGTCTGAATCGTATGTAGAAAACAAAGAATATTTAGAAAACATAAAACCAAACCTCAACACAAATACGTTTCTTTTTATAGGTGCATACCGACCACCATATGATCATAAAAACATTGAACAACTCATTGAAATTTTCAACAATAAAGAAATGCAGGAATACAAAATTATTATTATCGGGAAGGACACAGAAGAACTAAAACAGAAAGCAAAAGAAAACATCCAGATTCTTGATTTTGTAGAGAACAAAGACGAATACTATAAACAAGCAACATATTACATTCACCTCCCAAAATATGAAGCAGGTCCAATTACAATTTTAGAAGCAATGACAGCAGGCCTAATCGTGATAACAAACACAAATGCAGGGCATCATAATGTTATAGAAGAAGTAAGAAAGGAATGTGTGATAGAAGGATTCCCTCCAAAGGAAGAAATGATCAAAAGAATAAAGAAAATCAGCAATTTCTCTCAGAGAGAGAAGCAGAAAATAACTGAAACATTTAAAAAGCTTGGAGCATCCCATTATAACAAAGCAGAGATGACAGAAAAATTCCAGAAGATATGGGAAAAATTGATAACACGTATTGAAAAACAAGAAAAAGGAAGTGAGTAGAAATGACAATAACAGAAAAACAGAGAATCAGTGTGATAGGGATTGGCCGAGTAGGACTTCCGTTGGCACTTGCATTTGCAGCGAAAGAATTTTTCGTCTACGGCGTTGATGTGGACAAAAACAAAGTCCTTTTTATCAACAGTGGAAAAATGCCGTTTATTGAAGAAGGTGCTGATGCGCTTCTTACAAAACACATTGGAATAAACTTCATTGCAACAACAGACTTCCAGTTTGCAACAGAAAATTCTGACATTATTATATTGACATTAGGGACACCCGTGGATGAACACCTGAATCCAATCTTCACACAGATTGAAGCAGTAATCCGAAACATTGTGCATAGTCTCCATGAAGGTCAGATAATTATTTTACGAAGTACAGTTTCTCCAGGAACAACAGAATATATTAAACGCTATATTGAAACAAATACAAACCTCAAAGTAGGAATAAACATATTCTTAAGTTTCTGTCCAGAACGAATCGCAGAAGGAAAATCATTGGAAGAAATACCATTAATTCCCCAAATTATTGGAACATTAGACAAAGAAAGTGCAGAACGTGCAGAAATATTGTTCAAAAAACTCACTCCACAAGTGATGCATACAGACGCGCGATCAGCAGAGCTCGCAAAGTTATACTGCAATATGTATCGCTACATTAATTTTGCAATTGCAAACGAGTTTATGATGATCGCAGAGCAGCATGGAAGAGATGTCTATGAAATTATCAACTTAGTAAATAAAGACTATAAGCGCGGTGGCTTAAAAAGTCCTGGATTTACAGCAGGACCATGCCTCTATAAAGATGGATTTTTCCTAGTGAGCAAGACCCCATTTGCAGAACTGATCACAACAGCATGGAAAATTAATGAAAGTGTTCCATCATACCTCATTGAAGAAATAAAAAAACAAACAAACCTCATTAACAAGAAAGTAGCAATCCTTGGATTAGCGTTCAAGAAAAACATCGATGACAACAGAAACTCCTTATCGTATAAGGCAAAGAAGATTTTCTTAGCAGAAGGAGCAAAAGTTGCAATGCACGATCCATTTATTGAGCCTGGAGATCTCAACACTGTGCTAAAAGACGCAGACATTGTAATGATTGCAATGGATCATGACGCATATAAGAAACTCACCTTAGAAAAAATTGGCGAACAAACCAATAAAGAAACCATCGTGTGTGACATCTGGAATATCTTTGGCACAGGAAAAGTGTTCAATAAACTAAAAAGACCTAGTGCAGAAGAATTATTGGAAGAAACCGAGAATAGTAGAACACTAAATGAATATAGTTGAGGACACATTTATTGTAAAATTGGGTTTAATACTCCTTTGCTTGCAATGACCCAATTTTATAATTCCACAGACGCACCAAAGTACGAGCAAGCAATACCTGCAAATTACTGCGATTAGAATATCAGCGAATGGTGCGTCTGTGTTATTAGAACATTATTATTGTCCTCAACTATTCAGCCAAAGACTTTTTAATTGAACTATGTTCAATTCATTACGAATCGCACTTCAAAATGTATTTTGATTATTGTCTTTGGCTATATGTTGAATGAAAGATCATAACTTAAACTTCAATTTCACCACATACGGCAACATTTTCAATTCTCGCCTGAAATTAAAGCTGCTTTGTTTCCCAAAATTCCATGCGACAGAAAATTCATCTATTGTATAACTCTTTTTCTGTGCGCGAACAAGCAGCTCCACGTCCCAGAACCAACCGCGAACAAATGTCTTATCATAGCCCATTGCATCGAGTAAGGGAAGCAGTTTGTCTTTTCGAAATGCCTTAAATCCGCATTGATGATCTGCGAGGGTTGAACCAAAATAAATCCGCATAAACCAGTTATATACAACGCTAATTATTTTTCTGCCAAACTCCCGTTTTGCGCGAACACCCTTATACCTACTGCCTATTGCAATATCATTCCCATGCTCAATACTGGAAATAAGTTGAGGTAAAGCTGCAAGATCAGCAGAAAGATCAAGATCCATGAATGCAATAATATCTCCTTGTGCACTATAAAATGCCTTCCCCAAATTCTCCCGTCTGCTTGGTCCGTTAGAAAAATATAGATGTTTTATCTCTTTATGTTTTAGAGCAAGAGATTTCGCGATCTGCGCAGTTGCGTCAGTGCTTCCATCATCCACAATCACCAATTCAAATGGTTTTTTCAACCCAAGAAGCGCGTGATAAATAAGCAGAATATTTTTCTCAAGACGCTGTTCTTCGTTGTAGCAAGGAATAAAAACAGAGAGCATGCGATCACCAATTATTCATGAAGGTCATCAACTGCATAGACAGCGATCTCTTCATAAGTTTTATCATACGTTTTGACATAATAAGGAACTTTTGTCTGAAGCAAGAGCGTTGACGCGTTCACGCTTCCGCCTTTTTCAAGGACATAGTAGAATGGAGTATATTGATCTCCTCCTTGAAAAATAAATCCAATGTAACGGATTTTATAAGTATTTTGAATGTAATCAAAAATTTCTGGCTTGGTTTGAACAGTGCTAATGCCTGGACCATAAAGAACAACCCAGCGAAAGTTTAAAATATCCTCTAATTCTTGAAAACGAGAGAGATTCGCAGGAATTTCATCAATACCATAGCGATGCGCATGCCACAAAATACCAACAGACTGCGAAGAAACACCATCAATAAAGACCCGTTCATCTGGCTGGCTGTTTTGGTTAATAAAATCACCAATAACATCTTCTCCGTAAAAGATAACATCAAATGCGCGTGCAGTTGCCGCAGAGAGAGAAGAATACGAGAGAAAGAGAAAAATCACAACAAAAACAAGAAGCAATGTTCCATGAAAGTTCTTGTAAAAATGAAGTGACATAAGCGGTTTCTCAAGAATGGTCGCAAAAACATACAGCGCATACGCACTTCCAAGACAGACAAGCGGTAAAAAGACCATTTGATAGTACGCATGACCCCGGAATTTGTCTGCAAAAAAAAGAATGTAGAAAAGAACAGAGAAAAAGTTTCCCAATAGGAACAAACCAACCTTTGTTTTCAGTTTGAAGAAGGCAAAAAATACCCCAAGCACAGTGAGCCAAAAGAACCATAATGTAAAATTATCCAAAACGAAAGAGCGAATGCCAAGATAATGATCCTGCCAATAAGAAGAAGATAATGCAAGAGAAATGTTCGTACGAACTTCTGCAAAACTTTCACTAAACCCACTTGTTCCCACAGTCGCGGCACCTGGCATGACCCACTGAGAGAATTTAACCCAGACAGGAAACACAGCTATAATAACAATAAACAATACTGCAAGAGTACAAAGATATTTTTTACGAAAAAAAAGTTCTTTGTAAGGTACAAAAAAAAGAAGCGGCACTAATCCAATACCATTTGGAATTTTCAGGAGAATCACGAGCAAAAAGCTGAAAGAAAAACAAAGAAATTTTTTATACTGATAAACAGCAGCAAGAACCTCTTCGCGCCAGCACAAAAACCAATAGGTGCCAAGGAGAATCAAGAAAACAGCAGGTGCTTCTGGCTGCACATTTCGTCCAAAAAAAATACTGATAGGCATAATAGTAAAAAAAAGACATGCAATCAAAATAAGAGATAAATTATCTGTAAGTTTCTTACCAACAAAATAAAGCATGGGAATGCTTGCAACAGAGAAAAGAATAATAACAAGCCGTGCTGCCCAAAGTTTAATGCCAAAAATCCACCACAACCCTAAGATCAGCCAGGGGATGAACGGAAATTCGTATTGCGTAAAATAGCCATGCTGCTGCGCACCAATCCAATATGTTTCTGTTCGAAAATAATCCCAAAACTCTTCTGCATTGTACATAAACTCCGTGTAAGGGATATATTGATTTTCCTTCATATTATGGTAACCAATGACCGGGAAATCCATATGATAAGAACGTAAGTAAAAGCCAAAGAGCATAAATGCAAGTAAGATGAGAATATGAGGATGTGCTTTGGAGAAAGAAAGGATTTTAGAAAAGTCAACAGTGAAATCTTTATCAGCTTTTTGATGACCAACAATTTCTGCCATAAGAGAGAGAGCACGGAACGAGTTTTTATATGTTGTGAAGAACTATGGACAAGAAGGAGGATTTATAGCATAAGAAATGTAAAAATCACGAATCTCTTTCCAAATATCTGGTCGAATGGAGCAGATTTCAAGATAATGTTCTTTATAATAGTGGTAGATTTCATCCTGAAAGCCAAGACAAGCAGCAGTATCTTTAAAGAGAAACGTAGTGGAGGAAAGAGGAACAGGAGAAGAACCATAAGTATAAGGAATATCAACAGAACAAGAGTAATAGTTCAATGACGTATTCAATGATGTGCTAAGAGCATAATCATAAATAAATTCAATATTAATGGCGTGTTCACGATGCTGAATAATAATAACATCAAAAGTGCCATTCTTGATATTATCTGCAACTGAAAGAAAGAGATCCTTAGTAATTAATGGATCATAGAAAAAAGTAGTCAAACCGAGGGTATAATGTTCTGACATATTCTGAAAAGAACCCTCATATTGCGCGTAAGCAGCAGAATTATTGTAAAAAGTATTCTTGTAATTAACACCAATAAGTCTAATGACATTCACACTAACACCATTATCCCAAGCAGAAAAGACAGAATTGACAAAAGTAAAATTTTTGTTTTCCAAAGAAAGATAAGGGAAATATCTGTGAACAGCAATTTCATTAGGAATATCCTCAATAAGATAAGATCCGTTAATCGCAGAGAGAGAATCCATCCCTGCCTGCATGATGATATTGTGAGTATAAGCAGAAGAGAAAAGGGAATAAAAGTTGCTTATAAAAGGGAGGAGGAAAAGAAATAAAACAAAAAAGAAAAGTTTTCTAGAACGCTGATCAGAAAGCATGGAAAATATGACATAAATTGCAAGAATAAAGAAGAGATAGTAGAGATGAAAGTAATGGAAAAAAACAAAAGCATCTCTCGCAGTAACATGAAGAAATTTAAGAAGAGAAAGAAATAAACCAAAAGAAGACAAGAATAAAGCATAATGAAACTTCTCAAGTAAAAAAAAGAAAGAGCACAAAATAATAAATAAAATGACATAAGAGTAAGAAGTGTAATGAGAAACATCAAAAAGAACAGAGAGGGCATAAAAATAGCTGCCTTTTGGGTGTACAGAATGAATAAGTGCAGAGTAAACTAATGCATTGTGATAACGAAGTAAGAGAACAAGAGTAAGAAGAAAGAATGGGCAAAAAAGAGAGAGTGCTTTAGAAAAAAGAAGAGAACGGTTGTTTTTCAAGTGAGTTCTCAATGAGAAGAAATAATAGAGAAGAAGCAGAAATAAAGGAACAACAACAACAAATTTAGTGAAGAGGGAGAACCAGAAAAAGAAAGAAGCAACAATTGTATTATACTTATATGAAGAATAGAGAAGAAAGTAGAGTCCTGAAAGGAAGAGAAGAGAAGAAAGTGTAACAGACAACTCACTAAAAAATTGGAAAAAGATGAAAAGAGAATAGAAAAAAAGAAGGCTAAAAAAATACTTTTTTCCTGTTTCTTTTTCTATAATGAGACGAAGAAGAAAGAGGATACAAAGATTAAGAAGAATCGCAGTAAAAAAAAGAACTGAAAAAAAAGCATCACCAAAAAGAGCAAAAAGAAAATAAAAGAAATAATAAAGAACAGGTCCTTGTTCACAGTAGGGCTGATTCGCATAAAGAATTCCTGCTTTGATATAATCCATACAAAGAAACGCTCGGTCAGAAATAAAGGGACCTTCTAATGTAGGGTAAAGAAAAGAAAGGGAAATGAAGAAAACAATAAACGAAAACAAGAGAAAAAGTGAAGAAGAGTTTAATCTGTTATAGGGCGCAAGAATTTTCAAAAGAGACATAAAATATAGAGAGAAAAAAGACTTTAAAAGCTTTTTTAAAAAACCTTTATAAACCAGACGTGAATAACCGCATAAGAGGATAAAGATGCGAATACTGGTCACAGGCGGATGCGGATTTATTGGTAGTGAAGTAGTAAAACAGCTCATCCAAAAAGAACATCACGTTATTGTTCTAGACAATCTCAGCAAGCCAGAAAGCTCGCTCAAAGAAGGGTATGAATTCAGAAAAGTGGATCTCAACGATAAACTTGCAACAGAAAAAGCATTTGCAGGAGCAGATATCTGCATTCATCTTGCTGCAAAGATAGGGGGCATTGGGTATTTTCATAAATATCCTGCAACAATTCTGAGTGAAAATAACAAAATGTATTCTTCTGTGTTTGAAGCAGCGGTAAAAAACAAGCTGAAACGTATGGTATATGTTTCTTCATCAATGGTTTTTGAATCTGCAGTAGAATTTCCAAGCAAGGAAGAAGACACAAAGATCATCCCACCACCAGTTTCAGCATACGGCGTTTCCAAGCTCATTGGAGAATGGTATTGTTACTCATTTTGGGATGAATACAAACTTCCCTACTCAATCTGCAGACCATTTAATGCATACGGTATCAATGAATTCCCTGGTCAAGAGATTGGCTATGCGCATGTTATTCCAGATTTAGTAAAGAAAATCCTCAGTGGCCAGCATCCATTAGAAATCCTTGGCGATGGCGAACAAACACGTTGTTTTACGCATGTCAGCGATATTGCAAATGGAATTATTACAGTAGCGCTTTCTCCAAAAGCAGAAAATCAAGACTTTAATGTCGCAAGTCCGGAAGAAACAAAAATGATTGAGCTTGCAGAGAAAATCTGGAAAATTTGTGACAGAAAAGAACCATTCACAGTCAAGCACATTCCTGGGTTCAAATATGATATCAAGCGTCGTGTTCCTGATACAACGAAAATAGCAACAGTGTTAGGGTGGAAACCGCAAGTGGAATTCAAGGATGGATTACGCGAAGTAGTCACCTGGTTAAAAAAAGAGTTAGAAAAGAAGAAGTAAGGAATAAGAAATGAAAGAAGAAAAAAAGCAAGGAACAAAAGAAATAATGCCTGCAATAAGCATCATCATCGCGTCATTCAATGAAGAAAAAAATATTAGAGAAACAATCCAACGTGTGTACAACACAATGCCAAACTGTGAACTTATTCTTGTCGAAGGCGGTACAGATAAAACAATAAAAATTGCAGAAGAAGAAAAGAAAAAGCATCCAAGCATGATTATTATTCACAATAAAGAAGATAAAGGAAAAGGACAGGCAATCAAAGTAGGAATAACTGCTGCAACAAAGCAAATTATGGCACAAGTGGATGCAGATTCGCAGTTCCCTCCAGAAGAACTCCCTGAACTCATAAAACCAATTCTTGAAAAAAAAGCAGACATTGTCTTTGCATCACGATTTGTTCCGGGATCCACAATCGAAGATGGCTCACTCACCAGAATGCGCAGGCTTGCAAACTATGTCGTTTCTGGGTTCACCTCTTTTCTTTGCGGAACACGATTAACAGATGTCAATGCAGGATTTAAAGCCTGGAAGAGTGATGTCATCAGAGATATTGACATGCAATGTAATCATTTTGGCTATGAACCTGAAATTGCGATCATGGCTGCAAAAAAAGGATACATAATCGTGGAAACACCAGTAAATTACAAAGGTCGACAGCGAGGGATCTCCAACGTAAAGTTGTTGAGAGATGGAATAATTATTCCACTATTTTTACTAAAAACAAAATTCTTCAGGTAATGTTTAGAGAACATGGAAAAGAAAACACAGAATAAAGAAGCTGAGAAAGAGTTCTTCGACAATGCACTCAGTGAATCACCTTGGACAACTTTTAACGCAAACGGACAGAAACAGATATTTAAATTGTTTGAAGAAAAAGTCAAGCCAAAAAAAGGAGAAATTGCTCTGGACATGGGCTGTGGAACAGGAGAATTTTCTGAAAAACTAGAACAGTACGGATTACAAGTAACAGGCATGGATATTTCAAAAAAAGCAATAGAATATTGTAAGGAGAAACACAAAGACAGAAAAAATATGCATTTTGAAGTACAAGATATAGAAAAGACAACATGGAAAGAAGAAAGTGCAGATATTATCTTTTTTGGAGGAGTCCTGCATCATTTTCCGCACAGAGAAAAAGTATTCAAAGAAGCATTTAGAATTCTTAAAAAAGAAGGCAGAATATTTGCGTTTGATCCGCATTATTATAATCTTATTATTTGGATATATAGGGAATTATTAGGAATAAAAACACAGAAGACAGAAAACGAAGTGCTGATAAAACCTGAAGAAATAAAAAAGGAGCTAACCGAAGCTGGCTTTATAGAAATTGATACAAAAGGAACTGCAAACGTGACGTTTGACAAGCACTACTTCAAGAAGTTAGTACCATTCCCATTACATTATGGGGCGTATGTATACAATGGAATAGAACGGGGAATACATTTGAGTAAAGCATTACGGGAAAAGCATGGGTCATTTGTAATCACATATGCAAAAAAGTAGAGATCGTTGAAGATGGAAAATAAGCAAAAAGCATGGCTAAAAACAATTTTTATAATAGTGTTATTAGTGTTTATTTTGTATCGAGTAGAAGATTATTTTGGATGGATAGGATACCGCGAAACATGGACAACATGTATTGATTATATGAATGAAGGGACATTCTGGAGTGGCCAACCCCATTGTGAAGGAGCATTAATTCCATTTTATGTAATTTATGGGTTAGATAATATTTTTGGGAGGGAATACGTCCAGATAGCAACAATAGTATTCTCGACAGGAGTCGCGTTACTATTTTTTTGGATTTTTTGGAAAGCAGTGAAAAAAGAAGAGCTTGCAAAGGATTTTTTTCTTCCAGCATTGTTGTTTGGATTGCTGTTTTATATAAACGCCATCGCTAATGTTGAAGCAGTTCTAAATAGCTTCTTTTTTTTCTCTGCGTACTACTTGTTATTTTATACAGAACACAAATGGAAATATTATGGAGCAGGATTCCTTCTGTTACTTTCTCTTTTATCAAAAATAAATGTTATTGTGCAGACTGCGTTTCTCATTTTTTGGTACGGATATGAAAAAAAGCTATGGTATTTTGAGGATAGAAAACTAAAGATACAACTAAAAAAAGAAATATTGTGGGGACATGGGCAGATGTTGCTTCCCATAATTGCTGGTTTTGGAATTGTAACACTGATATATGAACATTTCTGGATATATTCATGGCATGTCTTTACAAATCAGAACATTGCATTATCGCTTCTCCAAACAACAAAAGAAATGATTTTATTTGACATAACAAAAACAAATATTATATACATTGTTGTATTAATGACGGCATTCATTTGCACATACTTATTTTGGAAAGAAAAGAAATTTTATGCATTAATCAGTGGTCCTGTATTTTTGCTTGCGATATTCCTTATTATTCGTGCATTTGGAATCCAACTCGCAACAGGAGTAAGATATTGGTCTGTTATTTTTCCGTTTGCTGTTATGAGCATTTTAAGGCTAAAAGAAGTATGGACAGAAGCGCCACAGAAACAGATCATGTATGGATTTATTATAGTGATTATACTATTTCCTGGACTCTATGAAGGCCCTTTTTTATTAAAGGATGACTTGAGTTATATTGACAGTTTGAATATCATTGAGAGAGCAACAGAAGGATGGAAAGAAAAAGATGCATTCATCAAAGATATTCACTATGGATATAGCATAGTCCCTGAGCAAGAAGAAAGAATCTTGTTAGAAGATGATCCTGCAGGATTTAAAAGAAAGATTATATCATTTGGGTCAAATATTCCGTATGAAAAAGTAGATTTTCTGACAAAAAAATATATGGAATCGCATCCTGACATATGGGGATTTCCACGATATCAGGAGTTGCTTGGAGAAAATCTTATTTATGAACCAACTTCTGGAGATATAAATGAAAAAGAGCAGGAAGTTATCGCAAAAATTGAAAATGGAACGTACAGTCTTATAATTTTTGGTCCTCCAGAATGGGCTATTTCTGAAAAGATATTGGCAAATGTAAATAATGAAACCCTCCACGAATATTGTCAAATACTTGTCCCAAATAATGTTTGGTTAACAGAAGGAGGTTGGCATTTTAGTTATTTCTTTTTTAAGAATCAAGAACATTGTGGAGAAATGCTTAAAGAAATGACAACGTACTTTAGTACGCATTTCCAGGAAATCTGTACAAAAGATAAAACAACAGCAAACATGATAACACAAGTAATGCTTCAGAATAGGATTAACTTTAATATGATGTGTAGTGATGGAGGAAGTGCATTGGAAGCGCTTAAAAAAAGTGAGGCAATAAAAAAAGTCGAAATTCTTTTGATGCTTGTCCTCTTTGCTCTTCCGATGATCTATGGAGTATGTAAAGAAGAAAACAAAGAGAAAAGAAAAAAAATGTATATAGTAGTAGTTGTTCTTCTAATTATCTTCATACTAGTCTTTTTTCTAATGGACGTAGAAATGCCATTTAGAACAGGAATTGTGCAAGCAATACAATAGAAAAGGAAAAAGAAGAATATATTTTCATAAGCTTTAAGAAACAAAGAGAAAAACATATAATGAATATGAAAGAAAAGATTTCTGCGTTTGTCATCACAAAAAACGAAGAGGAAAAGATAGAAAGATGCCTCCAACACCTCAGATGGGTTGATGAACTAGTAGTTCTGGATAGTAAAAGCACAGATAATACATTGAAAAAAGTAAGAAAATATACAGATAAAATCTTCTTCAGAGAGTTTGACGGCTACGGTCCACAGAAACAAGCAGCAATTGACAAGTGTACAAATAACTGGATTCTAGAAATTGACGCTGATGAAAGAGTAACAAAAGAGCTACAAGAGGAAATAGAAAAATTACAAAACAGCGAGCAAATGAATAGACATGCAGCATATACAATACAAAGACAAGAGTATTTTTTGAACAAAAAGTTAATGGTTTCAAGAATACCGCGATTATACAAGAAAGAAAAAGTACGATATATGGGAAACGTTCATGAGAAATTGGAGATTAAAGGAAGTATTGGACATATAAAAAACAAAATTGAGCATGAATCAGACAAGTACGAATCAATAGCAAAAAGAGTAGAAAAAATAAATGAATACACCAAAAAAGAAGCAGAATACCGAACGAAAAAACAACAATGGACAACAGCAAAAGCACTGTTATATATGATAATAGTTCCTGTATGTTATTTTATATGGCTCTACATAAGAAAAGTACTCATTCTAAAAGGATACAGAGGCCTCATTTGGTCATTACTTGCAGCATATTACCATTTTTTAATTTATGCAAAAATTTATGAGCATATTTATAAAATGAAAAATGATACAAGACACAAAGAGTAAAAAGAAAATGAGAAAGCTGAAAATAGAGTATCATAAAGGAAAATGTATTGGCGCATTTAATTGTACGAATATAGCCCCTGCGTTCTTCAAAGAACAAGGCACAAAAGCAGATCTTGTTGGTGCAGTAACAGAAAGAGGCTATCAAACATTGGACGTCGAATGTGATGATGAAACAGCGACGCAAGTTATAGAAGCTGCAGAGAAATGTCCCGCAAATGTCATTAATATCATTGACATCCAAAGAGAAGAGAAAGTAGTGGACAGTACAGTAAAAATAAAAGAAGATAGTAGAGAAATTAAAGCAGAATATGATGATATGAAAGAATTTGTCTTGGATGAAAAAGGCTATTTCCTTATTCGAATTATCCCTGAAAAAAAGCTCATTGAAATAGGATTTTGTGGAAAAAGGAATACTGTAGAAGTGAAAGTGTATGGGAAAACACCAATTGAAATATATCAAACAGTACTAAGAGAAAAGATCATCGAACGGCCTGACCACGCTGCATATTTGGGAAGAGAACTGCAAAAAGCATATACAGCACTACAATTAGGAATCCCATATGTACAAGATGATGATCTTAATGTAGAAAATATAAAGAAAAAAGGAACAAAACAATGAAAATCCTCTTAATATTTCCACCACAAAATCTTGAAGCAAGATACAGCCATAATATGGGAAATGTAGGTGGCTTTCTTCCTCCGTTAGGCCTTTGTTATATGGCTGCAGTATTAGAAAAAGAAAACCATGAAGTCCACATCATGGACTGCCCAGTGAATGATTACAGAATCAATCACATTCTTGATGAAGTACGATCTTTCCAACCTGATGTTGTAGGAACAGCTGCAATCACCTCGCTTGCAGATGTCACAAAAGGAATCTGCGCTGCAATTAAAAAAGAAGCACCAAACACAACGATTATGGTAGGTGGCCCACATGCATCTATTATGCCAAAAGAAGTTGCAGAAACAATGCAAGTAGACATTGTTCTTGTAGAAGAAGCTGATGGAAGAATTGCAGAAATTCTTGCAGATCTTCCAAAATACAAAGAAATGAAAATAGTGCATTGTGGAAAAGTAAAAGATCTCAACACACTCCCCTATCCTGCACGACATTTAGTGGATATGAGCAAGTACACCAGTTTACCAAACACCTACAAAACATCACCGAATGTCTTTCAAATGGTCACCTCAAGAGGATGTCCATATACGTGCACGTTTTGTTTTGACGCTAAAGGCACATTCAGACAACGATCAGTAGAAAATGTGATTGGAGAATTAAAGCTCTTGAAAAAAGAGTATGGCATTATGGAAGTCGCTTTCTGGGATGATATCATGACCTTAAACAAAAAGTGGATGCATGATTTCTGTGATGCAGTAGAAAAAGAATTACCTGGCCTTGTTTGGAGCTGTTACACACGACTTAATCTTGTAGACAAACCGCTTCTTGTGCATATGAAAAAAGCAGGCTGCTGGAATATTTTCTTCGGTATTGAAGCAGGAGATCAGGAACTACTGGACAATATGAAGAAACTCATGACATTAGATCAGATACGGCAGGCTGTTCGCTGGGTACAAGAAGCAGGCATTGAAATCCGCGGATCGTTTATGATTGGTCTTCCTGGAGAAACACCAGAAAAAGCGCGAAAAACAATTGACTTCGCAATTGAACTCGAGCCAGATTATGCACAATTTTCCATTACAACGCCATATCCAGGCACAGAGCTTTGGAATACCTATGAAAAGTGGGGAACACTAGACAAATCATTCAAGGATTATCATGGCTGGTCACCAGTCTTCGTTCCAAATGGATATAAAGATAGAAAAGAATTAATGGACATTCACAAGGAAGCGTTTAGAAGATTTTACATGCGTCCAAAGTATGTTTTAGGAAGAATTGCAAAAATTCGAACATGGGACGACATCAAACGCTATGCAATAGGTGCACGAGTTGTTTTGGGAATGCTTGGAAGAGAGAAGAGTTCTGGACACTAAGTCCATAAGATTTTTAAAGCAAAAGCCGCTTTCTCCGACTATGAAAGAGAAAAAACCAATTATGGAGTTATCTCTATTCTTTCCTGCGTATAATGAGGAAGAAAATATTGAGATCTGTATTGAAAAAGGAAGAAAAGCAGCAGAAAAATATGCAGAAAAATGGGAAATTCTTATAATAGTGTATGAAGGATCTATAGATAGGACAAAAGAGATTGTCAGAGAATGGGAAAAGAAAGACAGAAGGATAAAACTAATTATACAACCAAAAGAAAGGAAAGGGGTTGGAGCAGCATACCAAATTGGATTTGAGAAAGCAAAATACAACACAGTTTTTTATTGTGATTCAGACAATCAATTTGACCTCGATGAAATAAAAAGATTTCTTCCTTACATAGAAGAGTATGATATTATTGCAGGGTATAGAATAGACAGACAGGATCCAAAAGGGAGAATTTGGACATCAAGAATCTACAATTTTTTTTTGAGACAAATAATTCCTATCAAAGAAAGAGATGTTGATTGCGCATTTCGACTGGTAAAAAAGAAAATATTTGAAAAAGTAAAAATTGTTTCAACAACAGGACTCATGACAGCAGAAATGCTCGCAAAGGCAAGAATTGCAGGATATAAAATCACACAAGTAGGTGTTTCTCATTATCCTCGACTTGCGGGAGAAGCACGCTTTGAGATGCCCGCTGGCTTAAATGTTCCAAAACCGAAAGTAGTACTGGAAATTCTTAAAGAGATTCTAAAATTACGAAAAGAAATAAAGGCGTTTAAAGCAGTACATAAGTATAAGCCAATCTCAAGAAAGAAAAAAGGATTGACCGCACTTTATTATTCATTCAGAAACACCATTCTCATTTTCTGGAATGCAGTATTATGGAGAAAGTGCCCTGTTTGTCATGCAGCAATTCAGGAAAAAGATCATCCTGAAGACCTTGCGCAGTACGGAATTTGCACAAACCCAACATGTACATGGGGAAAAGGAAAATGAGTTCTAATATTAAAAAAACAAAAGAATATTTTGACGCAAACCCCACGCACTTCAAAAATGCAGTGGAAGAATATCCGATTATGTATAGAGAAGCAGCAGAACGTATTAATCATCAAATTAAGGGAACAGTTCTAGACATAGGGAGTGGCGGAATTATTAATTATGATACAAAAAAAGCAAAAACAGTTGTACTCGCAGACATAACAACAGCAAATAGAGAGCGTGCAGGAAAGAATGTTGTATTTATTAATGGTGATATAAGGCAATTAGGAATAAAAAATGAAAAGATAGATCTCGTTATCATGCAGCATCTCTTACATCATCTTGCAGATAATACATTAAAGAAAACACTGAATAATTTGAAACAAGGAATAAGAGAAACGAATAAGGTAGTAAAAAAAGGAGGAAAGATAATTATTGTAGAAGGATGTGTTCCTCCTTTCTTCGATTACTTACAACGCATATTGTTTCCCATAAACAAAAAATTGTATAAATGGATATTTTCATTCCCAATGGTGCTTCAATATTCTAGAGAAAAGATTGTAAAAGAACTCAAAAAAGCAAATTTTGAAATAGAATCAATAGAAGTAATAAAAGATGGAAATGTACTTCCTATTTTCGGATTGAATCTTCCACGAAAATATATTCCATTAAAGCATTATTGTATTATTGCAAAGAAAAGAAACTAAAAGCAGCAAAGAGAACAGTATGGGAAAAAAAGAACTACTATTTTTGAGTATTGTCATGAGTATTGTTTTTCTAGGACAATTCTACATAGCAGATCGTGTTCTTTTTGGAGATGATTATATCTTTGCAACACTTGCAGAGGAGAATAAGTTTTTCTTTACAGAGAATGCGCACCCACCACTTCCTGTATGGTCAGATATTATTATCACTGAAATGCTACCGCTGACAAGTAGAACAATACGTCTTACGTCAATTATATTCGCAACACTGACCATACCATTAGTATACTTTCTAACAAAGAAAATAGCAAATCAGAAAGCAGCGATAATCGCAACACTTATAGTAGGATTCTCTGCTTGGCATATCCGCGCATCACAAATGAACAGTGGCTCTGATGGAGGGATGTTTACCTTTTTCTTTTATCTGACACTATATTTTTTCATAACCGTTTTAGAAACAGATAGAATAAAAGATAAGATAGCAACAGGAATTGCATTTGGCCTAACAATGCTGAGCAAAGAGACAGGAGTATTACTTATTCCAATTTGCGCAACATATTATTGTTATACTATTTGGAAGAGAAAGAAAGAGACAGATTTTTCTATAAAAACAGAAATAACAAATGGAGTCAGGAACGCATCAATAATAATTTTTATTGCGTTAATAGTATGGAGTATTTTCCCTATTTTCGATATAATCTACAACCAAAGCCAGAGTATAAATGCAATTGTAGGAAGAATAGATGCTGCAGTAATAGAGAAAGAAACAAACGGAAGCTATAATTACTGGTTTATGACTTTATTCTCAATATTTAAATTATTGATTTGGACAGGGCCATTGCTTCTCTTTGTGCCAATACTCATAATAATGAATAGAGAATATAAAGAGCGTCAAGAAATACTTGTTCTAACAATACTCACAAGCGTGCTATTCTACCTAATTATAACGCCGCCCAATCTCGACAGAACACGATATCTCATGATCACAATTCCTGCACTTGCAATTTTAAGTGCAAAATATATCGCAGCAAAAACAGAAGAGTGGGAATTTGGAAAAAAAGAATGTATAACTATTGGAATACTAAGCATAATTTTCTTCAGTACATTTCTTTTTATTAATCAAAATAATGTGATTGTTTCTTATGAAAGTCAAGAAAATCCAATTGCATTGTTGAAAGAAGGAAATCTCAATTTTTCAATCCCAATATTCACAGAAACAGATAACTCTGGCTTTTTATTGCATTTTGGTATTTTTGTGCTAAGTTATGCAATAACTGTTCTACTAGGGTTTATTCTTCTAATAACAAAAAACAGAACTATAAGAAAAACTGCATTCATTATCTTTCTCAGTATCAGTATAGGATATAACTTCATTATTGCAGAAGAGTATGGTCTTCATTGGACAAGTCCTAATTACAGTGATGGAATTAAGGAAATAATAGAGTATGGACAAGAAAACCAACTCAAAGAGCCGTTGTATCTTCTCAAAAATTATGAACTAGAATGGTATCTTAGAGAAAAATATACTAATTTTGTAAGTGATTATAGCATTTCTGAAACAAATCCAGCAAAGATAGAGAACCTAAAACAGGAATTAGCAGAACATGGAGGAACAATCATCTTCACAGACATGCCACCACTAGATAAGAATGGATTATTATGGCAAATGATTACTGAGCATTGTATTGCCAATTATGTTGTTAAAGACAAAGGGATTGAGATAGGAGGGGTGTTTAAGTGTTAGGAGTTGGACCAAAATAGTTATACTGAAATCGTGAAAGCTTTCTGAATGCCACTTCATCATCATATCTCTTTTTTTCATGATAAAGGCGAACTAAGCGATTACCACCAACCCAAACAGGCCAAGCATCAGGTAATGGACGTTCTGGACTGAAAACAGAAACAAACTGTTCTGGTTTCACATCAGAATCACTGAGAAGTTCTGCCAAATACTGATAACCTAAAAGACGAGGAGTATCCTGGCGATCAGAAGAGAAGAGTCCAGGAATAAGTTTATAAGAATTTGAAATTCCGGCAAGGGTACGCTCAAGCGATCCAACATTAAAATTTATAACATGGTGAGGAAGTGCATCAATGCGAAGTCCATCTTCAAGAAGTGCATCAAGATGTCCAGGAAGAGTTTCAGTCTGCACAAAAGAGTCAAGATGTTCTGAATAGTGTTCAATGAAAGCAGCGTTTCTACGCCATAAATTAGTAATATGCCTTGGAGCAAAAATAAACGCACCTAAAGTTCCCGATATTGCCATTCCAGACAACGCCGCAAGAACCCCATATCCTATTCCATGGATAAAATCCTCTTCTTGTTCTCCTCCAAGATAACCTTTAATTCCAAGATACCCTCCAATTGCACCAAAAATAAAGACTCCCGGAACATGAAAATAAGATACAATATCCTCTACAATAATATTTTTTCTTAGATGAAACACTTCTCGCAAACCATACGGTAAACCGTCTTTATAGTGGAGATCAACTTGCATAAAATTAACAAAGAGAATACTCTTAATATTCTTGCTCCATAACAATTTTAAGGCAAAAACCTTAAAAAGTGTTATGAATTCCCATACTCATGGCATTATCTTTTTTCTTACCTCACTTAAAAAAGAGATCAACAAAAGATCATATAATAGAAATTCTTACAGAAGAAAAAGCGTTAACGAATCAAATAATCTACAATCGATTAAGAAAGAAGTACGGAATTTCAAAAAGTTATCAAACAATACGCCAAGCACTAGTAGAGTTAACAGAAGTAGGAGTTCTTGAAAAGAAGAAAAAGGAATATTCTATCTCTATTCAATGGATAAAAACAAGTGAGGAGTTCATTACCTTTCTAAGAAAGAAGTACATTGACAAAAAAGAAGTTAAGATTATTAATAAGGATACAAAAGAATTAACTCTCAAGTCATTATACGAATTAGGCCATTTTGTGTTATATGGGTTTAAGGAGCATTTTTTTGACATGGAACAGGAAAACGATCTGTACATGTTCGTCCATCACCTCTGGTTTCCATTTCTTGATAAAAATAAGCGTGATCTATTAAAAAACTTTTTTTCAAAAAACAAAAATACAATATATGTAAAAAATTCTTACTTTCTTGACAAAATCCTTGCAATGTTTTATAGAAAATATGGAAAGGTAACACTCAATGTAAAATTTGATGAATTCTTCGATATTATTATTCAAGGAAATTGTATTGCAAAAATATATCTGCCAAAAGAGTTACGAGAAAGAATGGACAAATTATATCGCTTTAGAAGTTTGAATTTCACAGTTATAGATGAGTTAAGTGATATGACATTCGCTAACTATCAGATAAGAATTCTCATAACAAGAGATAAAGAGATGGTACAGGAAATAAAAGAGAAACTAAAACAATAAGCACAAAGAAAGTAGTAATGGCGATTCTTCAATATATTCTCTGCCTTCCAGTCAAAAAACCCTTCCACATAACAACAAGGGTAGCAAACCAAACAAACGTATACACAAAAGGAACAAAAACCAACCGTAAGTCACAAACATGACGAACAACATTAAGATGCGTCACATTCGCAAGTAAAAAGATAATACTCAAAATCCCAAAACTCACCCAAATGTTAAAAAACAAAAACACAAGAAAGAACAACACCAAAATTGTCTTCAACAAATCATAAAAGAGCTGAAATCCCATTCTAAAAAAATACTTCCTGTGCAAAACACCCATTGCTTCATGACAACGAAGAAACGTCTTGATAAACTTCCATAACGAATCATTATGCGATGCATGAACATGAGAAACAACAGCATCAGAAACAACAAATTTGCCATACGCACGCATCTTCATAAAAAGATCACTATCCTCTCCAGCAGTCAAGAACGTCTTATTGTCAAACAAACCACATTCCTCAACAATAGAAGTCTTATACGCAGTTGCACGTTCATGAATAGTTTTCTGCATCTGTAATTCAGGAACAGCAAATACTTTGTGCCAGAAGGAAAACTGCTCCCAAATCTCCAAAGGCAACTGCTGCTGCGACGCAGACAACACCACATGAGGATCTTTAAAGGGCAAGATTAAGGCAGAAAGCCAACTAGCATCAACAGGAACACAATCCTGATGTAACGTAATGACATAATCCGTTTTCGCGAGTAATATCCCATTGTTTAACGAACCAGCAAGTCCAAGATTAGTCTCATTCTTAATATATGTAATACCGCGAAGCATTTCTTTGCTTCGATTTCTTTCTCCATTATCAAGCGCAATAATAGTCACTTTCCCCATATATTTCTGCTTCTTCACTGCACGAACAACAGTATCAATAGGAGCAGAATGTGTCGGAATAACAATGGTCACTGCAGGTTCTTTTGTTTGTTTCATTTTTATCCACTTGTAATTGCTCTCTTATTCGCCAAGCACCTATATGCACACACCAGTTGCTTTATAGTATCTTCAAATATTTTTTTAATAAATAATAATTATATAAAGATACTTAGAGTATTGCCAGTACGTGTATTTTTCTTTCTTGTTTGTGGATTTTCTTCTACTTTATAAAATTATTTTAATCTCTTCTCTTCAAAAAAATCATCAACAGTCTTATTTACAAAAGAAAGTTGTCCCTCAGAAAGGCCTGGATACACCCCAATAAAGAACGTATTGTTCATAATAAAATCAGTGTTCTTCAAATTTCCCACAATTCGACAAGTAATCCCTTTATACGCAGGTTGCCGTAGTAAATTCCCTCCAAACAATTCTCGTGTCGCAATTTTACGTGCTTCAAGATACGCAACTAATTCTTTTTTCGTAAAAGGTGCGCCCTCACGAACCGTAATCAAATACCCAAACCAAGAAGGATCAGCAGCAGCATGTTTCTGTGGTAATAACACCCACTGACTATATTTCTGAAAATTCGCATCCAATACTGAGAAATGTTTCTTCCGAGCCAAAACAAAACTGTCCAACTTATCCAACTGCGCAACACCAATCGCTGCTTGAATATCTAATGGCTTCAGATTATACCCTATATGAGAGTAGATATATTTATGATCATATCCTTCAGGAAGATCACCAAGCTTCCAGCAAAATCGTTTGCCACAAGTATTCGCAACCCCTGGTGCGCACCAACAGTCACGGCCCCAATCACGAAGTGATTCCATAATTTTCTTCAAAACATGATTATTCGTGAACACTGCGCCACCTTCTCCCATAGTGATATGGTGCGCAGGATAGAAACTCAAAGTTCCAATATCTCCGAAAGTCCCAACATGCTTACCATTATATGTACTTCCAAGTGCATCACAGCAATCTTCAATCAAAAACAACCCATGCTCTTTCGCAAACACACTAATTTTATCCAATTCATAAGGCATACCCAATGTATGCGCAACGACAATTGCTTTTGTCTTTGGACTCATTGCTTTTTTGATTTCTTCCAAAGAAATATCATATGTACCAAGTGAAATATCCACAAACACAGGAACTAAGTTATTCATTAAAATAGGATTTACTGTTGTGGGAAAGCCAGCAGCTAACGTAATAACTTCATCACCTGGTTTCAATTGTCTTTCCCCTAACAATGGAGAACAGAGTGCAGATACCGCAAGTAAATTTGCAGAGGATCCAGAATTTACAAGCAAGACAAAGTTTGCTCCAATCTTCGAGCCTAACTTTTTACAAAACTTCTGATCCCATGGACCTAAAGTTAACCAGAAATCCAACGATGCATCCACTGCGTTTTGAATTTCCAAACTATCAAAAACTCTTCCTGCATAAGGAACAGCAGATTTTCCAGGAACAAACACATCAGAAGCAAACGCTTTCTCCCAATACTGTTTGACTGAAGAAACAATTCGTTGCTTTAAATCAGTTCCTTTCTGACTTCTTGTTTTCTTCATCTCTTGTAATGCATCAAACGGTGCTTTGAAAACCATCCCTAACTCCTCTTCAATCTTCTTACAAACTAATCCTGCTTTTCGTGGGCGATTTGCTGGTTGTTTCAATACTTCTGTAGTTATTGGTTTGATCAAGTTCTTATCCAAACCAAACAGAAGTGCAATCTTTTCTGCAAATTCCAATCGAGACATGTATTCAGGACCTGCGGTGTGATAGACACCAATCTTCTTTGCTTCTGTTAAGAGAAGAATTGCGTGTGCCAAATCTGAAACAAAGGTTGGTGTTGCATATTGATCATTCACCACAGGACTTTCTTTTCCCTGTTCCAATGTTTTGATAAACTTTGCAACAAAATTCTTTCCTGCGGATTCCCAACCATAAACAGTAGTTGTTCGTGCAATACATCCAAGTGTGGGCAATTTTTTCAGGACCTGTTCTTCAACCTGTAATTTGTGCGTTCCATACACATTGAGGGGATGTGTCGCTGCATTTTCTTCATACGGACCAGCTTGTCCATCAAAGACATAATCTGTAGACACAAAAAGATAATACTTTTGATGTTTCGCACACCAATCAATAACATGTTGCGCACCGAGAAGATTTATTTTTTCAGATTCTTGTGGTTGCTGCTCACAAAAATCAACCCATGGTTGTGCAGCAGGTTGAATTACTACATCTGGATTGACAGTAGATAAAACTCGCTCTACATCTTCTTTATTAGTAATATCGAGTTTAATCATACCAGGAACAGGTGTTTTGCAATACGTGCCAAACACGTCATGATTTTCGTGAAACGCAGTATATGTTTCATTACCAACAAATCCGCTTGCCCCAATAATTAAAACTCTCATTGTAGCACCTAAAAATACTCCGCTTCTCGCCCTTTGTAAAATGCATGCGTTTTCTCTAATCCTTCACGAAGAGAAGTCTTTGGCCACCAACCAAGCATGCGATGGATTTTTGCAGGATTAACAACAAAATCACCAATCTCAATTGCTTTACGAGCAGCATCCCATTGTTTCTTTTCAATACTCATTGAAGAGCCAGTGACAGAAAGGATTGTAGTGCACATATCAATAAATGGTGTTTCTTGATTACTGCCTAAAAAGAACATCTCACCAAATGCAGCAGGGTGTTGTGCAGCAAGGAGCAACGCATCAACTACGTCATGCACGTAATTATAATCTCGAGTCTGTAATCCTTCACCATTAATGCTAATCTGTTCATTGCACATTGCTTTGCGAAGGAAAAAATTGACAATCCCATAATCACCATGTTTCATGTCTGCGCGTTCCCCATAAGTATTGTTAATGCGAATAACACAGGTGTTCATCCCATGCATTTTGTGATACAGCAAGTAATATTTTTCCACAGCGAGTTTGTTGATCCCATTAACATCAACAGGGTCAGTTGGATGTTCCTCAGTTATTGGTTTATGGACCATCTTACCAACAGCACCACGAGTACCTGCATAAATCAAAATTGCGTTCTTATTATGCTGTCGAACAGTTTCAAGTACGTTCATACCACCACGAAGCGTGATATCAATATCCAACTGCGGATCTTTAACAGAAATAAGATGACTCACTTGTGCAGCGCAGTCATAAATTATATCTTGACCTGCAATAGCTTGCCGCAATGCAGCAGCATCGCGTGTATCTCCCTTGATAAAAGTAATCTGATCACGAATTTCTTTGATATTTGCAAAATTCCAACCATACGGATCAAGGCATGCATCAAAAATAGTCACACGAGCGCCAAAGCTAACACAGCGCTGTGCAATATTGCTTCCAATAAAACCAAGGCCACCGATAACAAGAAGATTCTTTCCGTCCATTCGTTGAATTGTATAATTTGCTTCCATTTTTTAATAAGTTAATCCTCTTGATCATAAATCTTTGAAGAATCTTCTGTTTTCTTCTGATTGAAATATTTTTTATACCACGCAATCGTTTCCTGAATCCCCTGTTCAATACTATATCGTGCTTTCCAGCCAAGAACGCGCAATGCTTTATCGCTAGACAAATATTGCGCAGGAATTTCCGCCTTCGCAGTGTTTTGAACATCTGGAGTCAACGAAGAACCCATCTGCTGTTGAATAACTTCAACAACGTCCAATACTTTCATGCGATTATTTGTGCTAAAATTAAACGCCTGTCCCTGCACATCAGATCGATGAAGATTTTCAGCGAGAAGAATGTATGCATCAATAACATCTTTGATGTAAATGTAATCACGAACATATTGCCCGTCACTGCGAATAATAGGCCGCTCATTGAAAAAGAAAGAACGAATCGTGCCAGGAATAATTCGGTTAAAATTCAAATCTCCGCCACCATAAATATTGCCGCAACGAGTAACAGCGAGAGGTAAGCCATACGTAGTATAATATGAGTGTGCAATCATGTCTGCGCATGCTTTGGAAACATCATATGGATGTGCTGCAAGAAGCGGCATTTCCTCAGAATATGGGAGAACTGGTTGTGTTCCATATGCTTTGTCTGTGGATGCAACAACAATACGCTGCACAGTACCAACATGACGGCAAGCCTCTAATAAAACCCATGTTCCTTTAATATTAGATTCAAAAGAAGAAAGTGGAGAGCGTGTTGCAGTCTGCACAATAGTCTGTGCGCCAAGATGAAATACAGTATCAATTTCATACTCATTCAAAATACGTTCAACAACATCAATATCAACAAGGTCGCCGCGAACAACAATAACATGTTGAAATGCAGGAGAAGAAACGAGAAGAGAGTCAGGCAGCCAATCTCGAATAAGAACAACGACTGTCGCGCCTTGCGCAACAAGTGCTTCAGTGAGCCAACTACCGAGTAAGCCTGTTGCTCCTGTCACAAAAACACGTTTATTTTTCCAGTCAAACATAAGTATCACAAAAAATTATTTCCAGATTTTCCATGGCTTTTCTGTCTGCCATAATTTGTTCAAATGCAAATAATCTCTGTATGTATCCATGCACTGCCAAAAGCCATCATGCTGGTACATCGCTAATTGTTCTCTGCTTGCAAGTGCAGGAAGTGTGGTAAACTCAAACATATTATCATCAAGGTGCTGAAAAATGTCCTTGCAAAAAACAAGAAATCCTGCATTGATACGATCATTAAGCTGCGGCTTTTCTATGAACCCAGTAATAATGTGATCCTCTGTTGTGCAAAGCGAACCATATTTGGAAAGCGGTTTAATACCGGTAATTGTTCCCAGTTTTCCTTTTGCAACATGATGACTGAGTAATGCAGGAATATTGACATCGCTCACACCATCGCCATAGGTAACCATGAAGTTTTCATCGTTACCAATAAAAGGTTCAATAAGACGGAGACGCTTTCCTGTCAAGGATTCCTCACCTGTGTCAACGCAGGTCACATGCCAATCTTCTGTCTCAGAATCATGAAGTGTCACTGCACCTGTTTTAAGAGAGACAGTCACATTATTGGTCTGTGTCTTGTAGTTCAGGAAATAATTTTTGATCATTTCTCCTTTGTAGCCAAGGCAGAGAATAAATTCGTTGAATCCATAATGTGCATAATGGTTCATGATGTGCCAGAGAATAGGTTTTCCCCCAATTTCAACAAGAGGTTTTGGCTTGTATTCTGTTTCTTCGCGAAGCCGTGTTCCCATTCCGCCGCATAAGATTACTACTTTTGTCATAGCTGTTCCCTACCGAGAGAAAAACAAAGAGGCTTTTATAAAGCTTATTGAACAATATTCTGCTGGTTAAAAGACAAAAGTAGAGGGCAAAAAGACCAAAGGAAAAGAGGTGCTAAAGTGATTTTCTAAAGAAACCCAATGCCTCTTGGAACACAATAATGCGAAACCAAAAGACAAGACCGAAATAAATCAATGCAAAGACAAAAGAACACAAAATAAAGGGAAGAAAGGTAATAATTGGAAATGAGGAGCGAAGAAAAAAGACTGCAAAAAATGAAAGAACTCCAAAGAGTGCTGTCCAAAACCAGATTTTAAAAGGAAACACAAAAGGAAGAGATCGCCGAAGAGTTATAGTGGAGAAAAAAAAGAGGAGAAGATACGAGCAGGCTGTTGCAAGCGCTGCACCCTGAAGACTATAAAGAGGAATCAGGAAAAAATTAAGAACTGCGTTGAGCACAGCGACAAGTGCAACAAGCAATGCCATCTGTTTCACTTTTCCAATGCTGGTAAAGATAATACCATTAAACTGGGAGAATGCATAAAAGAATGTGCCAAAAGTTAAGATTTGAAATGCTGGAGCAGCGGCAGCGTAAGAAGAATTGAAGAGAAAAGAAATAAGGAATGTCGGAAAAAGAAGAAACAGAGCAACGCATGGAAGGAGAAGCACAAAGAGGTAACCATAAGAAAGCGTGATTGCATGAGAAAGAGTCTCTTGTTTTTTTTCAGAAACAAGCTCTGTTGCAAGCGGGGAAAAAACAATTGTTATAGGTCGCATAAAAAAAAGCAGTAAAAGAGAAAGAGGAAGTGCAACGTTGTAGAATCCCACAATCTCAAGCGAAGTAAAGTATGTCAAAAACAACGTATCTGTTTGTGTCAATAAGATCCAGCCAAAATTCGCGAATGCAATAAAAATTCCATAGGATAAAACAGAACGAAGAAGCGCTGGATCAAAAAAAGTGGAGAGTGATAAAGAGGAAGGAATAATGTGCGGAAAGAAACGGTACACATAAGAAAAATAACAAAAAAAGAGAACCAACTGAACAAGCGCATACGCGATTACTGGACTAAAAATTCCTTTTCCAAGAAAAAGAAGAAGTGCGGAAACAAAAACAACAAAGCCCATTCTAAAAAAATCAAGCGCAGTGTACCACGTTGTCCGTTGAAATCCAAGAAGTAGTGCAGCAAGAAAAAGAATGAAAGGAGTCGTTACAAACCAAAGGCCTAACAATTTCAGTGCAGAAACAGCAGCTGGTGTGTGAAAATAAGAGAGTGCGATCTTGTCTGCAAAAACAAGAACAAGGAGATAGAGAAAAAGAGAGATAGAAAGTTGAAAAAAGAGAATTGTGAAACTTAAAGCGCGGATTTTGTCATATTGTTTTTGTAAGCGAAATTCCACAATATGTTTTGTTGCAGCTTGTTCTAAGCCAAGATCAATGAACAACATAAAGAAGCTGTAAAAAGAAACAACGCTGAAAAAAAGTCCATACTCTCCAATAGAAAGAGTGGAAGTAAGGAGTTTTCGAAAGAGGTAACCAAGCAAACCTCCAAGAATAATGAAGAGGAAAGAAAGACTCACCCCGCGAACAATACGTTGAAGATACATGAATGGAAAGAGCGCCAAGTTGCTATAAAAAACTTGTGCATGAGGATTGTTGAATAGTCTCAATCGCTCACTTGGAGAAAACACGCAGCAGCAACACACAAAGTATCTTTATATCATTATTATTTATTAAGAAAATATCTGAAGATACTTTTACAATGCTTGGCGAATAAGGCAAGCAGTTAAAAATAATAGATAATGAGAATTAAAAAAAAGGAACAGCTATCCATGATTCCCACACAACAGTGCAGTACAACATGGAACGTGGGTGTTCTTGACGGCTGTGTTCGAAATGGGAACAGGTAGAGCCACACCACTATGGCCGTTCACGAATACTTGGATAATGGATTTATTTATAAAGGTTTTGCTGGCTTTAACAATCGCCGCACAATCTCTCGATGTTTTTCAGCAACTTCCTTATTTCGTATAATAATCATCTTGATAGGAAATTCTTTGTATGTCATGGTAAAAAGATCAGAGACTTTTGTAAAGAGGTTCATGTTGCTGGAATAAAGCGCATCCATCAAAGAAACCAACTCTTTTGGAAAATAGATCTGAAAAACACAAGTATTGTAGACAAAGAAATCATACTCTCCTTTTCCAGCAGAACTAAGGAAAATTCCAATAGACAAACGATCTATCCGAGAACTTCAAGAGACAGGAATATCCATTCAAGCAGTAAAACGAGAACATGGGATTCCCGCAAGAGTATATGATAATAGAGATAGGTATGTAGACTTTATGTATTCGTTAAAAGAAGCTTATTCGTTAGAAGCATTACAACATAAAACCTTTCTCTTAGGAGGAAATTATGTTGCAGGGTATACAAAAGCACCAAGATGTACATTTTCAAGAGAGTTTCCATTTTTTGAATGCAATACAGAACATAATGGATCCCCTATTTTTGTAACGCCACTCAAAAACCCCTAGAATCCAACATCATAACCTATTTAAATGCTCCAAAGCCTCTCCGTCTCATGAACATTACTATTTTTGGCTCTGGGTATGTAGGTCTCGTCACAGGAACCTGTCTCGCAAATCTGGGAAACAGCGTCACCTGCGTGGACGTAGATCAACAACGAATCGCAAACCTGCAAAAAAATATTCTTCCGATTTATGAACCTGGACTCCAAGAACTCCTCATAAAAAATGTACAAGAAAAAAGACTCTCCTTCACAACAAACGCAACAACAGCAATCCAAGAATCAGATGTCATCTTTATCACAGTAGGAACTCCTTCTGATGAGAGCGGAAAAGCAAACCTTACCTACATCTTCCAGGTTGCAGCAACCATTGGCAAGCACATGAATAGTTACAAAGTAATTGTCGACAAAAGCACAGTTCCTGTGGGAACAGCGAACCAAGTCCAAGCAATAATCAAGCAAGAACAAAAAGAGAAACATCCATTTGACCTTGTCTCAAATCCAGAATTCCTACGAGAAGGAGAAGCTATCCATGATTTCATGAATCCTGATAGAATAGTAATTGGCGTAGAAGCAAAGAGAGCAGAAGAAATCATGATTCGCCTCTATAAAGGTTTAGAAAGAACAGGAAAACCAATTTTTATTACAGACATAAAGAGTTCAGAGATTATCAAATACGCAGCAAATGCATTCCTCGCAACAAAAATCTCCTTTATGAACCAAATTGCGCAGCTCTGCGAAAAAGTAGGAGGAGATGTGAAAGAAGTTGCAAAAGGAATTGGGCTTGACCAAAGAATAGGTTCCAGATTTTTACAAGCAGGAGTGGGTTATGGAGGAAGTTGTTTTCCAAAAGACGTCCAAGCATTAACACAAACTGCGCAAGAAGCAGGAATTGAATTCCCCCTACTAGAAGCAGTGCATGACGTGAACAACAAACAAAAGCAATCGCTCCTTCCAAAAATACAGGCACTGGTAGGAGATTTACAAGGGAAAACAATTACAGTGCTGGGATTATCTTTCAAACCAAAAACAGATGATATTCGTGATGCGCCATCACAAACAATAATACAACAATTATTGAACACAGGAGCACAAGTCAAAGCATATGATCCAATTGCGATGGATGTAATGAAGAAATATTTTCCAACAATAGGATATGCAGAATCAGCATATGATGCAGCAAAAAATGCAGACTGCATTGTTATTGTGACAGAATGGGACGAATTTCGTTACCTTGATCTCATCAAAATAAAAGACAGCATGAAAAATCCCATAATTGTTGATGGAAGAAATATCTACGACAGTGAAGAAGCAAAAAGAATGGGTTTCAAATATATTGGTGTGGGAAGAGGAAACAGCGAGGAAGCACAATGAAAATTCTCGTCACAGGCGGTGCAGGATTTATTGGAAGTCAGGTGGTTGATAAATATATAGAAGAAGGTCATACAGTCATTGTAGTAGATTCTTTAGTAACTGGACATGAAAAGAATCTACATCCGCAAGCAACATTCTATAATTGTGATATTACATCACCAAAATTATTGGAAATTTTCCAAAAAGAAAAACCAGATATTGTGAATCATCATGCAGCACAGATGAATGTGCGAAGATCCATTGAAGAGCCAGTGTACGATGCACAAACAAATGTGGTCGGATTAATTAATGTCCTTTCCTGTGCTATAGAAACAAAAGTAAAAAGATTCATTTTTATTTCATCAGGAGGAGCAATGTATGGCGATGCACCAATCCTCCCAACTCCTGAAGAAACAGACCCAATGCCACTCTCACCATATGGGCTAGCAAAACACATTGGAGAACAATATGTAGAGCTGTATCATCGTTTGTATGGAATGTCGTATGTGATTCTTCGGTATGCGAATGTCTACGGCCCAAGACAGAATCCTGAAGGAGAAGCAGGAGTAATTGCAATATTCATTGACAATATGTTGAATGGAAAGAAAGCAACAATATTTGGAGATGGAGAACAAACAAGGGATTATGTCTATGTCGCTGATGTTGTTGCAGCAAACAGCAAAGCAGTAGCTGCAGGAGAGAATAAGATCTTGAATCTTGGAACAGGAAGAGAAGTATCAGTGTTAGAGCTGCACTCCGTTATCCAAGAAATTCTTTTGGTAAGCGAAAAACCGGAGTTTGCCGAGAAGCGTCATGGAGAAGTATTTCGTGGTGCATTGAATTGCACTGCTGCAGAGAATATCTTAAGTTGGAAAGCAACTGTTGATCTAAAAAAAGGAATTGAAAAAACAGTGCAGTGGTTTAAAGAACAACGAGGAACACAATGAAAACGTGCCTTGTTACAGGAGGAGCAGGCTTTCTTGGAAGTCATCTTTGCGCATTTCTCCTCGAAAAAGGATACCGCGTTATTTGTGTGGATAATTGTATTACAGGCAATAAAGACAATATTACACATCTCAAAAATAATCTTAATTTTAGTTTCATAGAGCATGACTGTACAAAACCAATCTTAATCGAAGAACCTATTCAATATGTCCTTAATTTTGCAAGTCCTGCATCACCAATTGATTATCAGAAAATTCCTATTGAAACATTGTTTGTAGGTGCATACGGAACACAGCACGCACTGGATCTTGCACGAGAAAAGAATGCAGTATTTTTACAGGCATCAACATCAGAAGTGTATGGAGATCCAACAATCACTCCACAACCGGAAACATACTGGGGAAATGTAAGCTCCACTGGACCAAGAAGTTGTTATGATGAAGCAAAGCGCTATGCAGAAGCGTTGGTGATGGCGTATCATCGTAAATACAAGATGGATACAAAAATAGTACGGATTTTTAACACCTACGGCCCAAGAATGAGAATAAATGATGGTAGAGTTATTCCAGCGTTTATCAGTCAAGCATTGGAAGGAAAACCATTAACAGTATTTGGAGATGGAACACAAACAAGAAGTTTTTGTTATGTAGACGATCTTATTGCAGGAATTTATGCGCTTCTTCTCTCAGCAACAAACGAGCCAGTCAATATCGGAAATCCTGAAGAATTTGCGATGATAGAGGCTGCAAAAAAAATAATTGCATGCACAAAAAGCAGAAGTACAATTGTATTCCAACCATTACCACAAGATGATCCAAAACAACGATGCCCAGACATTACAAAAGCAAAGGCGCTGCTAAATTGGCAGCCAGAGATTTCTTTAGATGAGGGATTGAAGAAAACAATTCCATGGTTTCAAGAACAATTGAAAAAATGAGAAGTGAAGTATTTCTGACGAGAAAAAGAAAAAAGACAATAAAATTTAAAAAGATCAAAACATAAAAATGTAAAATGTCTGTAAAAAAATGCCTTATCTGTGAAGAAGAAGCAAAATTCGCTATTAAAAGCACAAATGACTATTATTGTGAAGAGTGTGCTGAAGACCAATTTGGAGACATTTCTTATTTAGTGAAAATTGAAGAAGTAACAAAACAGCAAGAGAAAAATAGTATAGAAAAACTTGAAGAAGAGCAAGAAATGCTCAAAGAAGAATCAATTACTGCTGCACAATATGTTCTCGAACGTTGAAATTTTTACCACAATACACACATTTTTTCTTTTTACCAAAAAGAGTTCCTTCTTTAATTGGAAGATATTTCATACGATGTTTGCAGTTTGGGCATTGAAGAAGAAGAGTTTGAGGCATAGTTATTCCAATGAATGATGTTTTTTCTTATGTTTATGTTGTGGATCTTTTTCTTGCATTTTTTCTGCATCTTTTTCATAACTAGCAACAAAAGAAGCTTCTTCTGGTTTGACTTCATCATCATCAACAAGTTCATTGCGATCAACAGCAGAATCTAATTCCTGATCTTCAGTACCTTGCTCAACAGCTTCTTGATGCACTTCACCAGCATTTGGTTGTATTTTCTCTTCCACTCCAGGAACAAGATCCTCAGAAGAAATTTCTGGAGAAACAACTTCAGGAAGCTGTGCTTCAGCGACACCAGCATCTGCTGCTGCACGCGCTTCCACTAATTTACGCTGCGTTTCTTCTGATTCTTTGACATGACTGAACATTTCGCGAGCAGCTTGTGCATCACGAAGATCAAAATAATCAAAGAATTTTTGTGTTAACTTTAACATGAAAGTTCTACCATATTTTTCTTTGACAAGAAAACCCATTTTTTCTAATTCACCAATGTGTTCATACGCTTTATTCGTGCGAATTGCAATAACTTCGCTTTGAGTAATAGGCTGTTTCCATGCAATAACAGCGAGTGTTTCCATCATTGTTTTTGTTAACTCAGTGTTAGGATTAATTTTACGGACAATAGAAAGATATTTTTCTCTTGTGGTGAGTTTCCACGAATCGCCTTCTTGAACAATCATAACAGGACTTTCACGATCAGTGTACTCTTTCTGAAGCTCTGCAATTGCCTCTTTAATTGCAGCAGATGAAGCAGGAAGATGGAGTTTTAATTCATCAAGAGTCATCTTTCTTCCGCACGCGAATAATAGTGCTTCTATTTGATTTTTGAGCTCATTTGTCATGAGAAAAATAACACCATTAACGTTTATATGTTTTTCTGATTTGAGAGAGGATTATTTTTTGAACTTCTTGAGGAATATGTTGCTCAGTATTGATAGAGAACACACTGTTTTTTACTTTCCCCTCAAACTTTTTATGAATTTTCTTGAAAGTAATCATTTTTGTTTTTCCACTTCTTTTTTTATCTCTTTTGAGAGCAGTAGGTAAAGAGCAAAATAAAGAAAAATCTTTTATGAGATAGCCATACTTTTGAGCATCTTTTGTAAGAACTTTTGAATTTACCTCTTGAGTAAGGATATTCTTTTTCTGTTTCATTGCTTCTTTGATAAGAAATAAACTCACCTCATTGCTCAATTCTTTTCGTACTTTTTTTGAAAGAGGACGAAGCATCTGTTTAATGTATGCTCTATCAACAAAAACATAGTTCTTTAATTTGAGACGGAGAAGAGAAATAGTGGTGCTTTTCCCAGAAGCTGGTGGTCCGTTAATAATGATGAGTTTTTTCATGGGATCAATTAACTGTCTGAATCATCTGTTTTCTATTTTTTTCAAGAGTATTCTCTAAAAGAAGATTTTCTCTCTTAAAATATTTCATATATTCCATTTTTCTTTGGACATAATCAAAAGTTGCAAGCTCTGTTTCCATATCATACTCATATTTTATCAAATTAATGCCTATAAAAAATAATAATGAACCAAGAAGCACAGAAAATACTTTTAGGAGTTGGCTAGTTAAAAGAGTGAATTGTATTGGGATTATAATAAGAGCAATGCCTAATAAAAGAAGAAAGACATCAAATCGAATTTTTGTAGGAATTTCCATTTTATGCGAGATGTTTGTATATCTCAAATCGAAACCAAGCTATTGCCAGACAGAAAACAAAGAGAACAAATGCAATGATTGGTGCATCTAAGAGAAAATAAAAAGTAACTGCAGCAATTATTGCAGTGAACTGCACAACCTCAACAAGGAGTCTTTTATTTACCATTTTGAGTAATTGCATTTTCTTTGTATTTAAATTTTCTGCCATTGTATTCCACCAAAAAAGAAAAAAAAGCGCAATAAAGCGCACTTAAACATCCTGCAAGCCGCCTTCAGTCACGTAAAATGCAACTTCTGCTTCCGGCAAGTTTGGACTATCGACAAGTTTTGCAACTCTGCTGCCTTTTTTGCCTTTGCGGAGGTAGATTCTGAACGTACTTGCGTGTCCAACAATATGTCCACCGATTGCTTGCGTTGGATCACCAAAAAACTGATCCGGCTTTGACATGACTTGGTTGGTGACATAGACACAGATGTTGTACATATCAGCAAGTTTCAACAGCGCGTGCATATGCTTGTTGATCTTCTGCTGTCGATCAGCAAGTGTTCCTCGTCCAACAAACTCCGCTCTGAAGTGTGCAGTTAATGAATCCACAACAATTAATTTAACATTAAGATTTTGTTGCGTAATCATTTCTTCGATTTTATCCACAAGTAACATCTGATGATCAGAGTTATATGCGCGACCTACTTTGATTTTTTTGAGCACAGCATCAACATCCATACCCTTTGCAGTAGCGAGCTGTTTAATTCTTTCTGGTCTAAAAGTGTTTTCTGTATCAATGTAAAACACTGCAGGATTTTCTTCTCCTTCAACAGAAAGTGCATTAACAGCAAGCATATGGCCAATTTGCGTTTTTCCTGCACCAAATTCAGCATAGACTTCAGTAATTGCACCTGTTTCAAAACCACCTGCCATCATTGCGTCAAATCCTTTATGCCCTGTAGAAATTTTAAGGACACGCTCTCGTTTACGCATCACTTGATCACCGCTTTCAAAACCCATGTCTAAATTGTCGCGTGCAGCGTTGATAATTTTTCGTGCGCCAGCTTCAGAAATCCCTGTTGCTTCGACAATTTCTCCAGGCGTTGCGACTGCGATAGCCATCACAGTGCCAAAGCCGACTGCCGTTAATTTCTCTGCAGTTGCTGGTCCAATGCCTGGCAGGTCATTAATAGTGATATTTTTTCCTTTCTTTTTTTCTATACTGAGCTCTTCATTTTGCTCTAATGCTGCTTTCTCTTCCCGGAATTTTTCTTCATCAAATTCTTCTGTAGTCATGTTCTCCTCGAATACTTGTTGTTGTCTTTTCATAGGTATCTCCTCCAAATTTATATGTTCTTTCATCTACTGTGAAATAAAAAAATAAAAAATGAAAAAAAGATTTATGCAGCTTCGCCTTCTTCAGCGCCTTCTTTGTTGAGCACAAGGAATTCATACGCTTTGTTGACAACGACTGCTACTTTAGGCAGGTCATTTAATCGAAGAGAACTCGTTGTTTTCCAAGCGCCGTCTTTATCTTTGTAGCTTCTTTCCAAAGAAACCGTATTGTATGTTCCTGCTTCTTTTCCATCAAACTCTTTGCCTGGGTTGTTCCAGACAGTTGCGCTGACTGCGCCTGCTCTAAATTTCTTTACTGGTCCTTTTTTTGTTTCCATAGTTCCACCTTCCTTTCGGTTTTTATTTCAGCAGTGCAGAGCTGGTGTATTGCTACACTTTTCTGTCAACTCAATGCCTGTGGTGTAAGGATATCTATGAACGAAGTTCCTTATATACCTCACAGCAGCGTGTCCAGTGGAGGATTTTGGTTTTGTTTACTGAGAATAAAAGCACTGGACAAATGGGATTGTCTTGTGTGTTTAAAGCTAAGAAAAAAACAGCTACAAAACCAAGAATTCATGCTTTTCAAATCTATACCCATTTACCATCACTTCAATGATATGTCTGCCAGGGTAATGTTTTCTTGTGGTCATTTGTTTAAAAGAGTGTTTTGTTTTAAGGGTAATAATCTCCCCTTGTTTTGCATTTTTTATGGATAACTTAAAAACCTTATCAGCATGCTTCCCATTTGCTTTGATATAATGAATAACATAATCTATCATTAATTTCTGTTGTTTTAGTGACGTAAATGTAACAGCGAAAAAAGCCGTTTCTCCTATCATTATTTTTTGCTTGTCTAAAGAAAGGACAATGTCTGCTATACTTGGTTTATGAAACCCCATAAACTCAAGTGCTGCTTTGTTCTCTTTTTTGAAGAGCGTTCGCAAAGCATGACGAATAATCCATTTTCGTTCTTTGGAAGCGTTTATGTTCCATTGTTTTAAAGTGTGAACGACAATATCTGGATTATCTTTTGCAATATCATTAAGATTATTTGCAACAGAGCGACGCACATAGAGTTCAGGATCATCTTTTAATAATTCCAACAGCTCAATAACTGGCCTTGGATCTTTTTGAAACATTCTTAATGGAGAACATAATGGTAAGCGTGGCCGTGTTCCTTCAGACACTAATCGTCGAACATGCACATTTTCATCTTTGATCCACTTCTTAAGTAGAGCAAGCGTCTTTTCCGGATATTTTCTAATAAATGTCCTAATAGCATTCTCAGAAGAACAACGTTTAGTCATTTCGTAAAGTGCTTTCATTGATAAATCATAATGATCTACACCATTATCAGCTATAAATTCTGCAAGAGAAACATTAATGAATCCATCCCAATCTGTTTTCCCCGGCTCAATGACAAGTTCTGGCCCTAATGAATCAACCAATATATTTGCTGCTTTTACAAAATCGTTTGGAAGAAATGCTTTCAAATTTTCCCTTATTAGTTTGGATCTATCTCCAAAGTTAAGTGCATCCAACTGTGAGTTTATAGAAATACAAAATCCATTCTCATCAAACAGTGGATTTTTTTTTTTGATCCGCTGAGCAAGCTGCTGTACAACATCTTGATTGTAAACGTTTCGTAATTGGAACTGCCCCATAAGAAAAAAGAGAAAGTACTTGTATAAAAAAGTGTGGGGAAAAAAGAGTTGCTTCCAACACTATTTCTAGACTGGTCAAATTCCACCACTTTAAATCAAGATTATTTATCCACTTCATAATCGCCACGCAACGCTATAGTATCATAAACTTGTTAAGAGTTTATGATTCCGTGAATTTCGTTAAGAAATTCACGTTATCTTCAAATATTTTTTAATAATAGTATGAAATAAAGAAATCTTTCAATAGAAAAGATAATTTTATATGCATAAAGAAAGAAGGTGACTAAACCAATGAAAAAAAATAAAAGCATCGAGGTCAAATCCCTAACCGCCTTCCATCGCAACGACTTCAGAGCATGGTTAGAAGACAATCACACCAACGAAAAGAAAGTCTGCATTATTCTCCATAAACGACATACAGGAAAACCTGCGCCAACCCATCGAGAATTGATGGAAGAAGCGATTTGTTTTGGCTGGATTGACACGACAATCAAACGATTGGATGAAAATACGTATCTCAGAAATTTCGCAAGACGAAATGAAAAAAGCAAATGGAGTGACAACACGCTGAGCTACGCGAAAGACCTCATAAAAGAGGGCAAAATGGCTCCTGAAGGATTAAAATATTACAAATTGGGCTTGCAAAGACCAACACATGATGCAGGAATTCCAAAAAATCCAGATATGCCAAAAGAATTGAAAAAAGCATTAGCAAAAAATAAAATCGCGAAAAAGCATTTCAATGCATTTCCCCCATCTGCCAAAAAGATGACCTACAGATGGATTCTTCATGCAAAATTGCCAGAAACAAGAATGAAGAGAGTAAATAGTGCAGTAAAGAATGCAGAAGCTGAGAAGAAAGTTATGTGATAGGAATTTATGACAAAATAAGATTAATTGAGACGATCTCACCGATCAAACCAAGATTGTAAGACGACAATGAGTAAGAATAAGAAGACAAACAAACAAAAATACATAGATTGTATCTGAATAGGAATATCATAAAGGAATGTTGTTGCAGAAGAATGACATTCTTCCTCTAATTCTATGCCATTATTCATCATAACTGATGTAATTGTCTCTCCAATAATCTTTGAGCGACCACATAATTGCTGAAAATGCTCCTGATAATAGGAAGCAATAGCCGTAGTGTATGAACACTGTGTTTTTTCCAGATAAACAAAAACAAAAGGCTGATGTCCTTCTTTATATTGCCCAATAATGAAAGGGACAAAAACCTGACAAGTATTTTCATGTAATATGGTATCGTAGAAATATAAATACGATGGAAGAAATTCATCCTGCAGTTGTATGATTACTGCAGAATAATTATTATTAGTAATGGTAGTATTAAGGAAGGAGTCCAATGCTTCAACATCTAAAAATGGACGTGCAGGCTGCAATATTTTTACAAGACCTAATTGGACGAGGTATGGAGCATATAACTCTAAGTTTAAGGCGTTAAACTCAGACCATACAAATAAATTAACATCAATCAAATCTGTTTTGGTAAGGTAAGAAAATGGATTTTTTTGAAACATTGCTATATAATCTGATCCTGCAATTATTGGCTTTTCAACATTGAGTTGAAATAATGGAAAAGATATTTCCATTCTGACCTTATCTAAGAATTTCTGACCATTGAAAATACTCCCATCAGAAATGTCACCTAACATAAATCCTGAAAAAAAGAGATAGAGAGGAATAAAGAATAGGAATAAACCGAAGATAACGGTAATTTTTTTAATGATGGAGAAAGAGGGGAATTCCTTTTTCAGTTTGTAGAGAGAAATGAGAAAAAACGGAATAACAGGCTGGAAATATCTTCCAATACCAATAATCTCCCCATTGCCAAAAGTTTGAAAGCTTTTCAAAAATAAAAGGACAAATCCTACACCAAGGATGCAGGAAAAAACATCAACCTTGTAACTAAACAATCGTGCAAGCACAATAAAAATACAAAAATAGAGAAAAAGAATAGCAGAATTGTGTATATACTCCATGCTTGTAACTATCTGAATTGTTTGTTGGAAAGTATATGCTGTTGGATATATTTGTGTCCAGGAAAAATAAAAGTCAATAAAGCGTGGATAAAGAAAAACAAAAAAAACACAGACCAATAATAAGCAACCGAGAGGAATTGCTGCTTTGTTAATAGCTTGGAGAACAGGAGTTTTTCTTTCCTTTGCTTCCGAATAACATTGGTAGAAATAAAAACAGAAGAGTACTCCAATAAGGATAATAGAGTTTACTTTTGATAACAATGCAAATCCCAACAATATCCCTGCAATTTTTTTATGAGGTGTATATTCTAAGAAATAGAAACCAAGCATAAGAAAAAAAAGAAGAGAGGTTGTTGCAAAGTCAAAGTCCTTGATAAAGAGAAAAAGGATAGAGAATGCAATAAAAAAGAAAGAGTGATCTCCTGTTTCCAACACTTTTATTTTATACGTAAGATAAATAATAAGGAAAACAGTAAATAATGAAAAAAGGGTTGTGCTAAGATCCAAATCTAATGGAAGCAAAGATAAGAAATAGCCAAGGATATACATTGTTGGTCCCTGAACACAATAAGGACTATCTGAATACAAAGTCCCTTGTCCAACATACGTCAGACAAAATTCTCGTGCAAAAATTCGTGGGACTGCTATAGAATCAATATTACCTATCAAGATAAGCCCTGAAAGAATCCAAACGCAGAGTAATATTTTCAAATAATCTGGCTGAGTTTTTTTCAAAGCACAAAACAAGTAGATGAAAGAGAGTGAGAATAATAACAACAAAATTGAACCAAAAAAAGAAAGATGGAGAAGCTGAAGCAATGGAATGTTAAGCGCAGAAAAAAGAAGAAGGAATAAGGGCGTTCTAAAGATATTGGAGATCGTATCTATATTCATAAGAAATAGGAAAAACGAATAATTAATAAAATGCTTGTTTAAAATCCTTGTTTAGTTCTACTTCAGCCAAAAGCTCCACAATAGTACTGTTGTGATAGAGAAGGAAAGGACAATAGACACACTTTTATATAACAGAATTTGTAAAACAAACCAATGAAACAGAATAACGAATTAAAGTCCCTAACGGCCTTCCATCGAAACGATTTCAGAACATGGCTAGAAAATAATCATAAAAATGAAAAGAAAGTTTGCATTATTCTTCATAAACGCCATACAGAAAAACCTGCGCCAACGCATCGGGAATTAATGGAAGAAGCGATTTGTTTTGGGTGGATTGACACCACAATAAAGCGATTGGATGAAAACACGTATCTAAGAAATTTCGCAAGACGAAATGAAAAAAGTAAATGGAGCGACAACACGCTGAGCTACGCAAAAGATCTCATAAAACAAGGCAAGATGGCTCCTGAAGGATTAAAGTATTACAAACTCGGCTTGCAACGACCAACGCATGATCATGGCATTCCAAAAAATCCTGATATACCTGAAGAACTGAAGAAAGCGTTAAGCAAAAACAAAATCGCGAAAAAGAATTTTAACGCGTTTCCTCCATCTGCCAAAAGAATGACCTACAGATGGATTCTTCATGCAAAATTACCTGAAACAAGGATGAAGAGAATAAATATCACCGTGAAAAATGCAGAAGTGAAGAAAAAGGTGATGTGATAGTAAGTACTATTTCTACAAAGAGAAGAGAGTTAATAAATTTCAAAATCGTTCAACAATTCGTCCTATATCATGAAGAAGTGATCCTACACATCCAATTCCTGGTTCTACTGGATACTTAAATTCATATCTTTTATAATTAAATCCCATGACACACCCAAACGCTTTGTAATAGTTATAGACAGCTGAAGATGATCGAGGATGTTCAAACCATGTGTTATATCCATCTTTATCAATAGAAACAAATAAACCTTTCGAATATTTCGGTTCTTCTCTTGCCTTCCATAACATCCATCTTTCTTTTACAATAATTTTTTCATGAGGAAGCAATACGCAAAAAGTTTCATCACTAATACCTTTAGTCACAAATGAATTCTGCAGATTATCATATCGTAATATTTCTCTTCTTCTTTCCAAGTCAATGTCACGAAAAAGATAAAGAATAAGAAAATCGTGAAACAACGGATTGTGACAAGATATAGAACGAGAAACACTTGGTCGTGGTCTTACCTCTCTTACATAATAAGGATCAGAATATATTGTCCAATAATAAGGTTCAAAGAGAATATCATTAATGATTGGAACTTCTTGCATCAAAGGACCTTCTGCATCAAGTTTGTCAATAACACCAGAGAGAGAAAATCGTAGTTTTGCAAGTTCTTCTCTAACCCTACTTTTATTTAGAGAATGGGGATTGATATTTTGTGCAAAAAAAGTAAGATAAACATAATCCATTAAAGTATAAGAATAACTTAAAAAAGGATTCGACGCAACAAAATGAGCATACGTAAAACTTGGATCAACATCTCCTAATTTTTCTAGCTTTTTCATAACGTTAAACACTTATTGCTTATCTCTCTATTGAGATTATGCACACTCATCTAAGGAAACAACTTTTCTTGGAGGAGGAAACATTACTCCAGAATAAAATGGTCTATCAAAAAGAGCTACTTTTCCAGCTTGAGAAAGTCCTTTCGAATACTTAAACCCAACAACAAGTCTCTCCGATTCAAACGAAAAAGCCTCAGGAGGAAGAATATCTTCATGCTCTGGCAACATGTACACTTTATCATCTAGAATTCTCTCCCCACGAACAACTACTGAAATATGTATATCTTGCCAATGAGGATGAACCGTTGTTATATAACCACAAAGTTCAATTTGAGATCTAATACTCGAAGAAAATTCTCGATCATGTTTAAGAAAAGCATATACTTCTTGTTCCCCAGCGATAACTTCACATATTAAAGAAAAAAGATGCTGTTTTCTTGGCTCTACTTTTTCTCTATCAAAGAAAAATGCAGCATCAAAATTTTGCCCATATCTCCCAGTAACGTACACAATATGAGTTTGATAAATATCTGGATCAAGACCTTTTTCTTCTGTTTGTTTTCTAATCTGCTCTGCTGCTATTGCTTCCAAAGGCTGAAGAGTGTATGAAGCTTTTTTAGCAACATCACAAAATTTACTGAATACGTGATCTATCATTCTAAGTGAAAGAAACACCACAATACATTTAAATTCTACCTCCTCCCATAGGAGGTAGTACTATGACAAACATCAACACAACACTGCTCTACGAAATAGGATTGCAGAAATCAGAAGTAAAAGCATACCTCGCCTTATTAGATCTTGGAGCAACAACAACAGGTCCTTTAATGAGTAAAGCAAAGATTTCTTCATCAAAAGTGTATGGCATTTTGCAGAGACTGATGGAAAAAGGACTTGTTTCCTGCGTGATAAAGGAAAAGACAAAATGGTATCAAGCTGCAGCACCACAACAACTTATGGAATATCTTACAGAAAAAGAAAAAGCAGTAGAGAAACAAAAACAAGAGATGAAAATACTGCTTCCTTTGCTCCAAGCAAAGCAGAAAGAGGAGAAAAATGAACAAGAAGTGCAAATGTATCTTGGTTGGAAAGGAATAATGACCGCGTTTACAGATTTTCTAAGAGAGCTAGAAGATTGTGGAGAGTACATTGGTTTTGCGCAGACAGAAGGAGAAGAAAAGAGTAAAGAAGTAAAGCAATTCTTTAGTCAGTATCAGCGAAGAAGGGAAGAAAAGAAGCTACACATTCGACTTCTTGCGCCAACAAGTCAAAAAAGAATTTTTATAAAAGCTCCATACAAAAATGCAAAAAGATTTACAGTAAAATATGTCGACACATGTCCTCCAAGTATTATTATTGGAAAAAAGAGAATATTACTCTCAACCTTTGAAAAAGAACCAATTGCAGTGATCATAACATCAGAAACAATAGCAACTACGTATAAACAGTATTTTGAACTTCTCTGGAAGCAAGCAAAGCCATAATAAAATCAACAGACATCAATTAATAAAAGTGATGGTTCACAAAGCAAAACCCCATAAAACTATATAAAACCCCCTCCCCTTCTCAACAACCATGAATCCTGCATACAAAAAACTCATGGAAAAGCAGCAGTATCTCTTTGTCGGAGAACATTCTGCAGTCAAAATATGCGGCTGGACAAAGAAAGCATTACAAGATGAAGGGATGTGCTATAAAGGAGTTTTCTATGGAATTAATTCCCATCGCTGCATCCAAATGTCTCCTGCGATTAATTTCTGTGATATGGATTGCGTCTATTGCTGGAGAGACAGAAACAACAGCAGTTTTGGCAAAGTAGACAAGCCAAAAGACATTATGGAAAATGCAATTCGTGCGCAAAGAAAACTTCTCACTGGTTTCAAAGGAAATCCAAACACAAATCAAGAACGCATGAAAGAATCAAAAGAACCAATGCACGTTGCAATTTCTTTAAATGGTGAAGCAACATACTATCCACATTTATCAGAACTCATCCGCGATATCAAAAGAAGAGGATGGAGCAGTTATTTGGTCACCAACGGCATGCTGCCGCAAGTCCTGGAAAATCTAGAACTTCCTACACAACTCTACATTTCATTAGATGCGGCAAATGAAGAACTGCAAACAAAAATCACACGATCCATGCATAAAGACAGCTGGCAGCGTTTGATGAAAAGCTTAGATATTATGCGAGCATTGAAAGGAAAAACACGCACAACATTAAGACTCACTGTGATTAAAGGACTCAACGACATTGAGCCAGAAAAATATGCAGAACTATTCAATCGAGCAAATCCTGATTTTATTGAAGTGAAAGCGTATATGTTTGTCGGCGCGAGTAGGGAACGACTAGAAATGCAGAATATGCCGTATCACGAAGAAGTCAAAGCATTTGCAGAAAAGATCGCGCAATATTGTCCATATCAACTCAGTGCAGAACAAGAAGCATCGCGAGTTGTTTTGATGACTAAAGAAGATTCTGCGCCACGGTTTATTGATTTTGAAAAATTAAAGCAAGAATATATTGTGCAGTTTGCAGCAGAAGCAGAAATAGCACCAAATCCAGAGTTGGATAAATTAGTAACTGAGTATAGTGAGCAAGAACAAGAAAGTTCTTCAGAGGAAAAGTTTATCCCGTTGAGTGCGATTAAAGTGAAGATATAACTACATCTCCAGCAAAACCCCAAAAGGTCCAGGATTCATCAATGTGGTGTTCTTAATATGTTCAACTGCACCAGCAGATTCATGAATATGTCCAGAAAACACATAATCAACTTTATGTTTCAAATAAAAATCACGAAAACTTTTATTCCCACAATGCTGATCACCGATCGCATCGACTTTCGAGCCATATGGAGGGCCATGCAATAATAATATTGTCTTCGGATCTTTTTTCCCTTCCTGAGAAATAAGCTCTTTATATTTCTTCATACCTTGCAAAAAGCGCGGAGCATAAATGTTCTCAAAATCTTTATCACGCAAACTAAACCCATCGCCACCATAACCTATAAAAATCAAGTGCCCCACGCGCAATACTTTTTTGTGCACAAAAAGAACATTCTTCAATTTCAATTTTTGGCAGTCCGCAGCAACCTCAGAGGAAGACTCATGATTCCCATGAATCACTAAACAAAGTGTTCCAAGATCATCGAGTTTCTTCAATATTTTCTGTTGTCTTTGTCCAAAAATAGTAAAATCCCCTAAACATACAAGCAAGCCAGCAGATTTTGCTTTGGTTTCTATTTTTTTAAATGCAGCATCACTGCCATGAAGATCAGCGAAAACAAGGACTTTCATGCAACCAAAACAGCAGAACTGGTTTATATAACCTGTGAAGAAAAAAAAGACACACTCTGACACATTTAAGAAAATAATCTAATAAAAGTAGAAAAAATGCCATAAGGCTTTTAAATGAAAAAACTATTCTTTAGGCATAGATTATATAAAATTTAAGGTGCCCCCAATGCCAAGTTCAGTAGATGAATTACTCACAGATCATCCAACAAATCCAAGTTGGCTTCTTTTTGGACATGTCAGACCTATTGTTGAAATGTATATAAAAACAGGAAAAGCAATTTCTATTGATGAGGTTTTTCAAAATAATTCTCAAAAGAGACAAGAGCAAGAAGAAGCACTAGCAGCAACAATTAGTGAGTGGATTGAAGGAGGATTGCCGCACCTTTGGGCAGCAGAGAATATGTTTGCATCATTCATAAGAAGAGCGAATGTAAGAGAAGATGGAAAAGAAATTGATTTGCACCAATTTGATGTATACAGCACGTACCATAAAAGCTTTGTTGGACATGCTGACCGAATAAAAAAGAAAAGCAAAGGAATAATTGCACCAGAAACAGAAGCACTTATTGATAAGATTAAAGCATATGATCCAAGAGAAAATAAACTTGACTTGAATAGAGAAGTTCATCTCGCATTTAAGCATGGAAAGCTTATCGTCTCAAGAGAAGAGCATCCACAAGTGTTGTTACAGATAGGAAGAATAAAAGAGCAAGGAAGAATGGGAAAGAAATTTTCACGATACCTTTGTAATGCAATGATAGAATATGAGGAATTAAATAAAGCGCTGAAAGAAAGTGAAAATCCAGAATTACGAAGAAGGATTGTAGAGACGCTTGGAGCAATGCATGCATACAAATTACAAACACCATTTGCAGAACAAGAAGATCTTAGAACGAGAGTTCCTAATCCAGTAGAGTATGCGCTCATGCGTGCAAGAGTGAGTGACGTATTAGGGACAGCACTTGTTGTGCGAGAAAGAAAAGAAGTATATAGTGTCTTAAAAAGATTAATCAATGGACGATTTGAAAGAAACTGGGAATATGGAGTGTTATCAGGAAAAAGACTCCAGAAAGAAAGAGGAAAATGGGAGTATGTTGATGCGTTGATTATTGATGATCATATAATGAGAGGAGAAAATGTTTTAGCTGCAGGAAATAATAATATATACACCTACGTCGTCCCAAAAGAGACAAGTGGACGCTTTAATTGGCGTGTCGATTTTGGGATTTACGGATTTTCTGATTTCTGTATGGATGCTGTAGGTGCACCGGGAAGTCATCTGATGTATGAAGCAAAACAAGAAAAAGAAGTAGAAGAGTGGAAAATAACAAAACCAGGAGTGTATAAATTATATCAGTCAATGGTAAATGCTGTAGGAGCAGTACTTGAAAGAGTAGACATCAGAAAATATGCATTGTTTAAACCTGAAAGAAAAACCGGCATAGATAGTAAAGCAAAATAGGTACAAAAATGACCATCACCCTCGCGACACAATATAATTTTACAGGAACATACATAATCAAAGTAGATCCGAAGGGAAGAATTGGAATACCTGCAGATGTAATGCGAGGTCTCGAAGAAAAAGTACGTGCAACAATCATTAGTGACTCTGAAGTGCAAATAAATGAATATGGACTCCAATATCGGGGACAGTGGCTCTATGTGAGTCGCGAAGAAACATCTCGAAGAAGAATAAAAGAGTTTATTGACAAAATAAAAGAGCAAGATCCGAATACTCCCAATATAGTATATAAAAGTGCATTACTTGATGCAAAAATACTTTTGGATCCAGCAGAAGAAGCAAAAAAAATACAAACAAGGCACTGGCAATATTATGAAGATGGACAAAAGAGAGAGTACACAACACTTTATGTACATCTTGATATGATGATAGGAGATATAAGAAAAAGAGAAGAACGTGAAAGAAGACCAGAACCTGAAAGAATACAAGAAAATATTCATTGTAGTATGCAGGTGTTTGAAATAGATGCACAGAGAAGAATCTGTTTTGGAAAAAATCATGAGATAATGAGAGGCGCATTACAAACAAGAGAAAGAGAAATTGTACTTCTTGGAATGCAAGATATGCTTGTCCTTATAACACCAGCACAAAGAGAAGCACTGCAAAGAAGAGAACCACAATTCGCACGAGAAAGGGAACTGATCCAGCTCGTGAGAACTTAACACCCATAATAATCCATCAAAACAATCTTGTCCAAATCTTCTAAATTCTCAACAAGATAAAACCGACCATTTCCTAATGCAACAAGTTTTTCCGCAAACTGTTTTCCTGCTGCATCAAGTTGAATACCAATAAGCGAAACAGTCACACCACCTGCAACAGCCTTCTCGACAGCATCAAACGTCGCTTGCATGGGATCTGAGCCAACAGTCGGAACAGCATCAGTCAAAAGAAGTAAATGTTTTGTTCCATCATGTGAAGGAAAAAGAGTCAAAGAATGCATAATGCAAGCAGCAAGATCTGTTTCTTTAGAAGGCATGACCTTTGTTATCTCCTTCAATAACAAACCAAAGTCTGAACACGGTGCAATAGATGCCTGAATGTTTTGTCCAAAAATAATCAAACCAACTTCATCTTTTTCCTGAATTGCCTTAAACGCAAGCGCAACCCCTGCTTTTTTACAGGTGGCAATTTTAGCTCCTTTCATGCTGCCAGATGCATCAAGTCCATAAATCAGAGAGACCTTTCCCCTTTCCTGTCGGGTAAACATTTTCAAATCTTCGACGGAGAGTGTTTTATGTTTGCGTCTGATTGCTGTTTTAATCGTTCTACGAAGTGCAATGTCTTTGTAGCGATCTCCTTTACGAAAATCACGAACATCAAGCGGCGCGCCATAATGCGCTTGCTTTTCGAGGGGTTTCTCACCAAGCAACCCATATGCTTCCAAGCGATCAATTTCTTCAACATACAGTTGCAATGCTGCAAGTTCAATTCCTTTCTCAGTAAACATTCCTTTTTTATCAACAAAACCCTGTTCTTTCATTTCTTCAAATTTTTCTTGAATGTTCTGTTTCATTTGTCGCTGAAATTCAGGAATGCGAACGTTCTGTTCGACATATTTTTCATCATAGCCAGTCATTTGACGAATGAGTTTTTCTCCATAAATCTGTTTTGCAGTTTTATAATCTTTGACGAGCTTTTCAAACATAAGATCAGGAGTAAAAGAAAAAAGCGATTGATTCATAGAATCTTTAATGATTTTTGCTTTGTCAATAATAGATTCGTCATTTTCCATGACAGAATGCATAAGTTTATCTTCAACGTTTTGAAAACTGAGTTTACCGCCTAGTTCTTCTGCTTCATCAAAATCTTTAACAGTAGTTTTTTCTTGTTTCCTGTCAGGGAGAATCATTCTTTTCTTCATCAAAAGAACGTTGCTCTAACGCTTGTTTTCCAAGGCCGTGGTCAGTAAATTCTTCCAATTCTTTTTCAAGAAAAGTCTCAGTAGTTTGGAGATAGCGAATACTTGGCTTTAATTTAATCCGATGGCTAAGAACAGAAGGAATGACACTTTTCACATCGTCAAAAGAAACTTCCTGACGATGATGTAAGAGCGCAGTGCTTTGTGCGCGTTCATAAATACCGATGGTTGCGCGAACGCTGGGAACTTTTTCAAGATTCTTATTGTCACGAAGTTCACGAACAAAAAGGACAAGATAATTGAGAAGCGGGCTAGGAAAAGTCACAATCATTTTATGCGCTTTTTCAAGAACAATCTGTTCTTCTAATACAGTAGTTTCTGGATACGTCATCGTGAGCATATCCATACGATCAAGTAATACATCACTGAGTCGCTCGGTGTTTGTATCTTGCGGATTCATTGTTGCGATGAAAATAAATTGTGCAGGAAAATCAATATCATAAGTACCAATAGTTACAATGCGTTCCTGAAGCACTTGAAGAAGTGCGTTTTGGAGTTTCTCAGGACATCTATTGAGCTCATCAAAAAACAAAACCCCGTTATTTGCTTTGAAAATTTTACCAGGAGTGAATGCCTGCAAACTCAATGGTCCGAATTCTAATGCTTTAATAGGATCAATATCGCCAAAAAGATCCTCAACAGTGAGATCTGGACTTCCTTGAATACGAATAAATCGCTCACTTCCTTTGACAACTTTTGTCTTTACCTTTTTGCCTTCTTGACATGCAGGACACAGTGGTTGTTTAGGTAAACAATGATACAAACAATCGTTCACTTCAAGATCAGGTAACACATCTGCAACATTTTTTGCGAGCGTGGTTTTTCCAATACCTGGAGGACCAAGAATCACGATGTTTCTTCCCATAAGCAACGCTGATTTGAGCTCTTCTTTGACTTTTTGCTGTCCAAGGATCGCAGGAAAGAGCTCTTTCTCCGTGAGAAAGACTTTTTGAAGGATGGATAACGTCATGAGCAAGAGAAAATGCAGGAGTTATATATAAGAGTTTTGTGAGAGAAAAAGTGAAAAAAGCACAAATAGGAAACCTATGACTTATTTGTCCCAAAATACACACAAACTTTAAATGAATGTACTGCTTTAGAGGAGTAAATAAGGGAATATTGTCATAGAAGGAAGAAGCAGATAGAAAGATATATAAAAAACAAACGTGAGAAAAATGGTAGGAAGTTTAGGAACTGATTTAGAAAGGAGAATAGGTGATTATAATATGTCAGGTGGACATCCAGCAGCACATGGAGCACACGGTGGTCATGCTCCTAAACATGGAACTAAAAGAAAAAAACATGAAGATGTAGGAGACGACCATCAACAAATGTATGATAAAATAGTTGAAGAAATATTTGATCCTGAAGATCATCGAAGAATAACACAAGCACATAATGATGCATATATTTCTAGTATCGGAACATTAAAAGGAAAAGAATTTGATAATCGTTTTGATGCGGAAGAAGCATTAGTAGACGCATTAATTAAATATCGAAAAGAAACAGGAATTCCAGTTAGTGAAGATGGAGAACATAGACATTATGTATATAATGAAGTGCGAGGCCTCTTAGAAAGATTAAATCAAGAAGGACAATTAGCAGGAAAAGTAGATCAAACTATTAAGGAAGGAAATCTATATGAATTGTTTGGAATAATGCATAGAAATGAAACACATAAAAAAATTACTGGCAAAATAGAGTACAAACTAAACAAAGAACTACCACATGATCAAGAACCAGAGTTTTACCAAGGAGTATTAAAAGCGCATGGAAACCATGTTGGACGTTTTTACAAGAAAGCAGAACTTGCAAGTCGAGGCAATAAAAACCAACTAATTGCAGATTTCAAGGGTTTCTATGACTCAGAAATAGATAGAATGCTTGAAGATTACGTAGATACACATAAAAAAAGCAACGGACATGGCGGCGGCGGTCACGCTGCACATTAGAAAATAATTTTTTTCTTTTCTTTCAACTATTTCTTTCTTCTTACCACTTTCCCATTCTGATCAGAAACAAAATCAACAAGGGTAGAAGGATGTGCTTTCTTGACCCCCTCATATAAAATAAATCCGACTTTTTTCTGAATAGGCAGAGGAACATCATGCAGTGTCGTCATAAATGGTTTTCCACTAATATTCACACTTGTCGTCACAACAGGTTTTCCATACGCAGCAACAACAGAAGCAAACCAATGCTTCGGAAGACGCACCCCAATCGTATAATCTCCAAGATGCACTGCACGAGAAACTGCTTTTTTGTTCTTCAGATGAAGAATAAAAGTATATTTGCCAGGCAATTTCCTTAACCACTTCTTCGCACGAGCAGGAACAATGCAATTCTTCAAAATCCATTGTTTTGATGGAGCAATAACTGAAAATGGCTTGTGTTCTCGTTGTTTCAAGACATGGACATGCTTCACTGCTTTGGTGTTTGTCGCATCACACCCAATACCATAAATAGTGTCAGTCGGATAAATAAATGCTCGGCCATTTTTAATAAGAGAAAGGTATTCCTTCTGATGTTTCAAAAATTGTTTTTTGTGGACAAGCGTCATAGTTCTCTTTAAGAAATACTTGTATATTAACTTTGCGAGGCATATTCCTAAATCTTTATATATCCTGAACTTTTCTAAAGTAGTATGTTAAGTATTCAGCTTATTCGAAAAAGTCCAGAAATAATAAGGGCAGATCTTGAAAAAAGAAATGACAAAGAAAAAGCAACCTTCTTAGAGAAGATAATCAAATTAGATGCAACTTATTTAGAAAGCCTAAAACATATAGAAGCACTTCGTGCAAAAAGAAATGAAATTTCAAGAGAAGTAGGCCAAATAAAGAAAGCAGGAGGAGATGCAACTGCACTTTTAGCAGAAGCAGCAAAAATTCCCCTACAAATTGAAACAAAAGAAGTAGAGCAGCAGCATATCAAAGATGAAATTGATTATTATCTGAAACGACTACCAAACATTCTCCATGAATCTGTTCCTGTAGGCACAGACGACACAAACAATGTGGTAATAGGAGAGTTTGGAAAAAAACAAGCAGAAGCATTCCCGCTCAAAAGTCATGTTGACCTTCTTATGGAAAATGATTGGGCAGACATGGAACGAGGAGCAAAAATCGCAGGAGCGAGACAATACTTTCTTAAAGGAGATATGGTATTATTAGACATGGCACTTCAGCGATATGCAATGGATTTTATGGACAAAAAAGGATTTCTTCTTTTTTATCCTCCATTTATGATGCACAGGGATGTCTATGAAGGAGTGACTGACATTGCAGATTTCGAGCATGTGATGTACAAAATCCAAGGAGAAGACTTGTATCTTATTGCAACGTCAGAGCATCCGATGATAGGCATGTTCCAGAATGAAATCTTTGAACCAACACAATTACCGATGAAGCATGTTGGCATAAGCGCATGTTTCAGAAAAGAAGCAGGAGCGCATGGAAAAGATCAGAAAGGAATTTTCCGCGTCCATCAATTCAACAAAATTGAACAAATAGTTATCTGCCAGCCAGAAGAAAGCTGGAAATTGCATGAAGAATTATTAGAAAACGCAAAAGAATTCTTTCAATCATTAGGTTTCCACTTCCGCATTGTAAATATTTGCACAGGTGATATTGGCACAGTTGCAGCAAAAAAGTATGACATTGAAGTATGGTATCCCGTCCAAAATGCATATCGCGAAGTGGTTTCTGCGAGCAATTGCACAGACTATCAGGCAAGAAGACTAGGCATGCGTGTGCGTGGCAAAGAGGAAAATTATCCGCCGCATACACTAAATTCTACCTGCGTCGCAACGAGTAGAGCAATTGTTGCGATTTTGGAAAACTTCCAGCAAAAAGATGGCTCAGTAAAGATTCCAGATGTGCTTGTGCCGTACATGAATGGAAAGAGAATTCTTGAAAAAAAATAAGAGTATCCCTAAAAAAGAAAAATCGAGAAAGACTTATATATCTGTATTTCTCAAATAAGCAACAATGGCAAAGAAATCAATTGGAGATATTAATGGCTGGGTCTTTATTGGTGTGGGTTTTATTGTGGTGGCAATTTCTATATTTTTCTATGACACACTAAAGATATTTATTGCGCTTGGAGGTCTTATGACACTCTATGGTCTTGGAAAATTATCGTATGATAATCTGAAGGCAAAGATATTTCCAAAAGACGAAGAAGAAGTTCCTGTTGATTTAAACAAAGCACAAAATCCGTATTTACAGCAAAAAGCAGTGCAAAGACCACAACAACCTGCACAGCAGATACAACATCATCAAGCTGCACATCAGCAACAAAGAGTGCAGCATCAAGTCCATCCACAACAAAGACAAAGTCAACAGACGCAATATGCGCATCCGCAACGAGCGCAAATACAACACAGAGCAGCGCATCCACAGCAGCAGCAGGGAAGATATTGTCATGGCTGCGGTGCAGCAAAACAACCACATCACAGGTTCTGCGCGCATTGTGGGGCGAGATTTGCGTAACGATCATAACTCATATAAAGCACGAAAATCTTCTTTTTTCCATGGGTTTATTCGATACAATGTTAAAATCAGGAGAGAGTATTTTCCTTAATGAGCTTGCGCTCGATTTCTCCTTTCAACCAAAACTCCTTCTCCATCGGGAAAATGAACAATTCACCATCGCAAACTCAATTCGCCCATTATTCAGCGAGCGAACAGGAAAAAACATCATGCTCCACGGCAAGCCCGGTATTGGAAAAACACTCGCAGTCATGCACGTCTTTAGAGAACTCGAAGAACAGCATGAAGAAATTCTCCCAGTCTATGTCAACTGCTGGCAGAATAACAGCACCTACAAAATAGCGATTGCATTGTGCGAAGCAGTAAACTACAAATTCTATCAGAATAAGAAAACGCATGAGATTTTCAAAGATCTGGAAAACACATTCAATAAAAACTGTGTCGCATTTTGCTTTGATGAGGTGGATAAATTAGAAGACTTTGATTTTCTCTACACCCTTTTAGAAAATGTATTCAAAAAGACAGTAATTCTCATTTCCAATTACAAAGAATGGTTTACTGGATTAGACGAACGCATTCGTTCCAGACTAAGACCAGAACTATTGGAATTTAAAGAATACAACATAAATGAAATAAAAGATATTCTGGAACAAAGAAAAGGATTTGCCTTTAAGCCCAATGTAGTCCAGGATGATGCATTCGAAGTCATTCTGCAACACACCATCCAACAAAAAGATATTCGCGCAGGACTTCATTTAATGCGCCAGAGCGCAGAAGCTGCAGAAGAAGCAAGTTCACGAGTCATTACTGCAACCCATGTCACGACAATCTTAGATAAAGGCGCAGAAGGATATAATAAAGAACCATTAGAATTGGATGAAGAATGCAGAGGAGTTCTTGAACTTGTCAAAGCAAACAGTGGCATAAAAATCGGCGATCTATTCAAGAAATATGAAGATATGGGAGGCAAACAATCTTACAAAACGTTTGTCAGAAAAGTGCAAATATTAGGATTTGGAGGATTTGTTTCCTTAAAAAGAGTCGTCGGTGCTGGTGGAAATAGTACTCTCGTGTATCATCAGAATATAAAGAGATTAGATGAATTCTAAAAATACTATTTTGCCAATCTTTTTACAGTTTTTTGTGTTAAAATGGTCATTTGTTCTATTGCGATTGCGTTTAGTTTTTCCAAGCGTTTTGCTTTTTCTAGTCCTTCTTTGATGAATAATGCATTCAAGTTTTCCAAGTTAGACAGGCAAACAAGTTGAGAAACATCAGCATAATCACGAATATTCCCCTCAAGAGCAGGGTTTTTCTCTCTCCACTCTTTTGCAGTGAGACCAAAGAGTGCGAGGTTGAGAATATCTGCTTCTGTCGCATAAACAAGGTTTTCTTCGCTTCGAGAAATTGTTTCTGGGACAAGATGTTTCTGAATAGCATCGGTGTGGATTCGATAGTTTATTTTGGCCAAATTTCTTTTAATGTCCCAATCCAACGCCTTTCTTTCGCTTTCGTCTTCTTTTAACCTTTGAAATTCCTTTATTAAGTAGAGTTTGAATTCAGCAGATATCCACAACGCAAACTCAAAGGCAATATCTTTATATGCATAAGTGCCACCAGTAATTCCTGATTTGGATACAATACCAATAGCCTGTGTTTTTTCAATCCAACGTTGTGGAGAGAGGACAAATGCATTACTTCCTGCTTCTGCCAAAAAGGAGTCGAATTCGACCCCTTTAAACTGAGGATTATTGATCTTTTCCCATAACCCTAAAAATTCAATAGTACTTTTATTTCTAAGCCAATTTTTTACAACATCTTTTGGTTCTTGAGGATTTTTATAGCGAGCAATATCTGTCAGTGAGATGTAATCCTTCTTTTTAGTATAGAAACTAATTTCTGTTCCCAACACCTGTATTTTTTTATCCATGATACACCCAATAGAGATTTATGGAAATTTATATATCTCACAGCAGCGTGTCCAGTGCGGGTTGTGGAATGAAATTAGAGAGAATAAGAGCACACGACAAAGAAAAATGTCTTGTGCTAGAGGGAGGGATAAGATTTAGAGTATTTCAATTCAAAATCATAAGCCAGCATTTTTTATTTTTTTAATAACCCAACTAATGAACATAATTATAGCTACAAAAATACCCATGAGAAGAACCGATAAAATAATTTCTATGATCATGTAATGTTTTACAAATGAATCAATTTGTTTACTTAGTGTTATTTGTTCACATTTAGGCTGACCAAATCTAACGCTTAAATAAGGCATTAATCCTTCACAACATTTGTCTTGATCCCAAACAAGTACCCCTTCTCCTATACAATAATCTTCAATCATGAACTCCCGGCCACACAATCCTTGATTAAATTCTTCATAAAGGCACCGTGAATCATCAGGGAAAATACAATATCCTGATTCAGTCGAATAACCTCTCTGGACACATTCTTTGATTTCTTCTGGTAGTGATGCAACGACAAAAGTAGAACAAATCACCAATGCTAATAATATATGAATTATACGCATTAATCCTATTTATGAGAGTAAATATATAAAATTTTTGAAACTCAAGCTATCCAAACCATTATCAGCTTAGAGCACAACTATTAAAGAAAGCAGCACAAATAGAAAAACACAAACCCTACTTCTTAATCCTTTTCATCCTAAAAACATTCTCTCGATCCTGTTCATCCAAACGCATCTGAATAAACTTCCGTTGGACATCAAGTCGTGGAATAATTTCAAACTCTAAAGCATTAACTCTTCGTTTCGTTTTCTCAATTTCAGTCAACAATTTTTTAATCCCTGTTTCCACTTCAGCAGCTTCAATAATTTTACGAACAACTTTTTCAAAAGATTGAGAAGCTTCATCAATCACTGCAGAACTTGCAATTGTTCCATACCCGCGATCAGCGCCCTTCTCTTTATGAGAAGTCAAAATCTTCGGAACAACAACACCCATGATGTTACGAGAATTCATAGTAATAAAAGGCGCGTCGCGAACAGCAAGCGCAAGAGAGCTGACCTGCACATCTCCTTCAATTGTTCGCGCAATGTTCACGGTGTGAAGCGCTTTCTTGTATTCTTCTGTCAATTCCTGCCGTACAGTCTTTGCGCGTTTCAAGATTTCAAAAAACTCTAAAATCAGCCCATCTCTTTTTTTCTTCAAGAGATTGTAGCCAGATTTCGCGAGTTTAATGCGATTCTTGAGCTTCATCAGCTCGCTTCGTGTTGGTTTAATGTTCTCAGCCATGGATTTTCACATCAACTTATTCTTTTTTTGCTTTGTGAAATTTCTCTTTGAGCTTTCCACTTAATCGAGTTAATTCATTTTGAGGAATTGCGCCGAAGAGTGTCCATCCAAGATCAAGCGTTTCACTAATACTTCTGTCTTCATCACGTCGCTGACGAACAAACTGATCTTCAAACGCTGCTGCAAATTTGAGCAAACGAAGATCGCGCTGACTTAATGCTTCTTCACCAACAATCGCGACAAGTCCGCGAAGATCTCGTCCTTCTGCGTAACATGCATAAAGCTGATCAGAAACTCCTTTGTGATCATCGCGAGTCTTTCCTTCTCCAACTCCTAAATTCATAAGGCGAGACAAACTTGGTAAAACATCGACTGGAGGATAAACCCCTTTTCGATGTAATTCTCGAGAAAGAACAATCTGCCCCTCTGTAATGTATCCAGTCAAATCAGGAATTGGGTGCGTAATATCATCCCCAACCATCGTCAAAATTGGAATCTGCGTAACAGATCCTTTTTTTCCTTTGATCATTCCTGCGCGCTCATAAATAGTCGCAAGGTCAGTGTACATATATCCTGGATAACCGCGTCGTCCTGGAACTTCTTCACGTGCTGCACCAATTTCTCGTAAGCTCTCACAGTAGTTCGTCATATCTGTAAGAATAACAAGAACGTGCATGTCTTTTTCAAATGCAAGATATTCTGCAGTCGTCAATGCCATTCGTGGAGTAACAAGTCGCTCAACAGCAGGATCATCTGCAAGATTCAAGAATACAACGCTTCTATCAAGCGCGCCTGTTTCTTCAAATCCTTTCATGAAGTATTGTGCTTCTTCATTTGTGATTCCCATTGCTGCAAACACAACAACGAAGTTTTCTTTTTGTCCAACAACTTTTGCTTGTCGTGCGATCTGCAATGCAATTTCGCTGTGCGGCAATCCACTTCCTGAAAAAATAGGAAGTTTTTGTCCACGAACAAGCGTGTTTGTTGCGTCAATAGTACTAACTCCTGTTTGAATAAAATCGCTTGGCTGTTCTCTGCTATACGGATTGATTGCCGCGCCAATAATATTCAATTTTTTTTCTGGAATAATGCCAGGACCACCATCAATAGGCTTTCCAGCACCATTGAGAATACGACCAAGCATTTCCTCCGAAACATTGACTTTCAGCGATTGTCCTAAAAACGTCACGCTGGCTTCTTTATCAAGCCCAGACGTTCCTTCAAACACTTGAACAACAACAAGATCATCACTTGTGTCAAGTACTTGACCATTCTTTACTGAGCCATCAGAGAGTCGCAATGTGACAATCTCTCCATATCCAACTGGTTCTGTTTTTTCAACAAAAACAAGTGGTCCTGCAATCCTATTAATTGTTTTATATTCTTTCATGAGTTTCACCTATTTATTCACGCAATTGCGCGAATTCTTTTTCAATGTCTTTTTCAACAGTATCAAGATGCTGTTTCCATTCTTTGGTAAATTTCGCTTCTGCAATTTTATCTTTCGCAGTTAATCCAAGAATTGTTTTGACGTGGATTCCTCGAGCAAGAGCAGCCTGCGCAATCGTGTTGTACTTCAAAATCAACGTCATGAGACGATAGGATTTCTCAATAGTACAATATGTGTCAATGTCGTGGAATGCGTTCTGCTGAAGAATAAATTCTCGAATCAAGCGAGCAACTTCAAGAATAAGCTGCTCTCTGTCTGGAAGTGCGTCGCTTCCGACAAGCTGAACAATTTCGAGTAATTTTTCTTCTTGCTGGAGAATAATCATCAATTGTTTGATAACATCAGGCCAGTCTTCAGAAACATGTTCCCGATACCATGGAGCAAGCGCTTCATGGTACAAGCTGTATGAAGTGAGCCAGTTAATAGAAGGGAAGTGTCGCCGTTGTGCAAGTTTTGCATCAAGGGCCCAAAATGTTTTAACGACGCGGAGTGTATTCTGGGTGACTGGTTCAGAGAAATCTCCACCAGGAGGACTCACTGCACCAATAACAGAAATACTTCCTGTTTTATCTGTTCCGAGAGGAATACCAATGCCTGCGCGTTCGTAAAATTCAGCAAGTCGTGTACTCAAATAAGCTGGATATCCTTCTTCTCCTGGCATCTCTTCTAAACGAGAAGAAATTTCTCGCATAGCTTCTGCCCATCTACTCGTAGAATCTGCCATGAGTGCAACATCATAGCCCATATCGCGGTAATATTCTGCAATAGTAATCCCAGTATAAACGCTTGCTTCTCGTGCAGCGACGGGCATGTTAGACGTGTTCGCAATCAACACTGTTCTATTCATAAGAGGTCGTCCTGTTTTTGGATCCTTCATATGAGGAAATTCGGTGAGAACTTCAGTCATTTCGTTTCCACGTTCGCCGCAGCCAATATAAACAATAATTTCTGCGTCACACCATTTTGCAAGTTGTTGTTGAGAAACTGTTTTTCCTGCGCCAAATGGTCCAGGAATTGCAGCAACTCCTCCTTTTGCAAGAGGAAAGAGGGTGTCGAAAATACGTTGCCCAGTAATAAGCGGCGTGCTTGGTGATAATTTTTTCCTGAGACGTCGTGCAGATCGCACAGGCCAGTAGTGCATCAATCGTAATTCCGCACCATTGTCTAATTTACCAATGACTTCTTCAACAGTATATGTTCCTGATTTAAGTGCAACAAGTTTTCCTTTAAGGTTTGGTGGTACCATGATTTTATGAACAAATCCTTCTGTTTCTTCAACAGTACCTAAAACATCGCCACCATTAACCATGCTGCCAACAGATGTTGTTGCGCTAAATTTCCATTTTTTATCAAAAGGTAATCCAGGTGCATCAACGCCACGTTCAATGTAACTTCCCATTTTTTCTTCAAGAATAGGAAGCGGTCGTTGAATCCCATCATAAATACTGGTTAATAATCCAGGACCAAGTGCAACGGAAAGTGGTTTTCCTGTGTTGATGACAGGTTCTCCAGGAGTAAGTCCTGTCGTATCCTCATAAACTTGAATAATTACTTTGTCACCATCGATCTGGATAACTTCTCCCATAAGTTTCTCGTTGCCAACACGAACAACATCGTACATACGTGCTGCAAGATGTTTTGCAACAACAACAGGTCCTGCAATGCGAAAGAGAACTCCTTTGGAGACTGCTTTTTCAGTTATTTTTGTTTTTGATTTTGTTTTTTCATTTTTTGCCATTATAGACTCACCTTATTCGTTTCTTTTCGTCTTGTTGAATATTTATTTGCTCCAAAGATCAACACCAATGGATTTTTTGATTTTCTTGCGAAGCGTTTCATTGCTTGTTGCATCAGCAGAGACCACCACAGTAACTGGTTTGACACGTGCTTCAACTGCTTCACGAAAAAAAAGAGGAAGTTGTTGCATAGTTATCTCATCAGTAATAATTATTCCAATAGTACTATCTGCAAAAAGTGCGTCAAAATCTTCTTTCGCAGACTGAATTTCCCGAGTTTGAATACCTGCAAGTCGGAATCCTAAGACAAATTCTGACGGCCCCAATGCAATAATTTTATTCATAAATGTCACCGATATTTTTTATTTCCACTATCCAAGCACTAATTGTCCTTCGAGGAACTCTGCTGCAAGTCCGAATTGTTTTCCTTTCACAAGCACGCGAAGATTACGCATCTCAATTTCTTTAGCAAACATATAGCCAAGAAGCGTATCAACGCTTAAAGGAAACTGGTGGAGCAAAAGTATTGCTTTTTGCAAATGCCAAACATCAAGACCTTTCTCAAATCCTTTAAGATCCTGCTGCAAAAGCGCGTCTTGATGGACATGGACAACAGCGTGTAATGAAGTTTGGGAAAGTGCTTGGACAATCCCTGCAAAATCTTTTACTGCGAGCGTATGAAGTTTGGAAAGCGAGAAAAGAGATCCGCCAGAAAAAAAGAATGACACCATATCCTGCTGCGCGATTCCTTGTTTTTTGAGACGAAGCAAAAGTTTGACATTCAAAACATCAATTTCTGTTTGAAGAAGTTCTTTGAAAAGTTGATGTTCTCCTGCAAGCTTTGTAAGGAAGCTAAAAAGGAATGTGTAATATGCTTTATCAAGAAAGTTTTCCACTGCAAGCAATGATTTTTCTTTTTCATAATAAGCAAGTGCGTCAGCAAATTCTCGATCTGTAAATCCTGCTTTTAACAAAACAGAAGACATACTTTCCGAAGAAAGCAGCACAGAAAGTTTTTTATCAGAAAATGTCCCAAAAGGAAGGAGTAGTGCCTCAACATCTGCATTTTTTTGACTAGCAGCTTTGCCACGAAGAATAGTTTTAACATTGTAAACATCATGACGGAAAAGATACGCGCGAAGAAGATAATTCATTTCAGGACTACATATACGAAGGAGTTTCTGCATATTACGAATGAGATTAGAATACAATGCCCTTTCAACAAGCGTGTATCCCGCATACGTTTTACCTAATGCAAGAATGTCTTCTTTGTAGTCAGAGTTTTCCAAATATGCAGCGATATCGCTTCCCTGCATCTTGAGCAGTTTGTCATAATCCTGTTTTTTGTAGAGCTTTCCCTTCATTGCCATCACACGAACATAAGTGTATGGATAAAAGGAAACATGAATGCTATCCGGGTATTGTTCTTTAAACATAGTCTCACATAATTTTTTATTAAATATTAGCTGAAAAGTAAGGAATAAACCTCTTGCAATTTTCGCTCTTGAAGCTGAGTAAGCATAGTATCAAAACTATAATCAAAACGATAATTGCCATCTTTGCTTTCCGCAACAATACCACCAATGAGGGGTTTTTGTTCAACAACGGAAAAAAGTCCTTTAACAATGGAAAGATCCTGAGATGCGCAGTATATCTTACCAATCGAACACTGCTTTTTTGCACAGTCAACAAGGATCTGGAGTGTTTTTGTTTTTTCTACTTTAGGCATTTTTAAAAGACTGTCGCTAAATTCTTGAAAAAGTTCTTCCAAAATTTTCTTCTTTTTCTGAAGAAGAATTTTCTTGGAAAGAAGCTGCATGCTTGCATAGTATCTTTTGTCAAGACTATCAAGTTCTTTTTTGAGCGCTGCATCTACCTCTGCCTCAAAAGCGTCAGCAATGCCGTGAGCAGCGTCAATATCTTTTTTTGTCTGCTCTTTTGCTGCAGTAACAATATGTTTTGCTTCTTCTTCTGCTTGATCAATAATCTCTTTTTTGACGTGGTCTAAACCCATAATGAACACCTGTATTTTTTCTTGTTTTGAATGATTATGAAAACCTTGAAAAAAAGGAATGAAAAACAAAGCGCTAAAGCGCGTCTGTTTTACTATTCCGAATTTACGCCGCCATTCCCATAATGAGAATTGCAACAACAAGGCCAAAGATAACGAGTGTTTCTGGAATAACAGTAAGGATTAATCCTTTTCCAAATAACTCTTCTTTTTCTGCAAGTGCACCAACTGCTGCAGTCCCAATGGATTTTTCTGCAATACCGCTTGCCATAGCACTAAGACCAAATGCAAGAGCTGCACCAATAGATACCAATCCAACACCAATACTTACTTCTGCTGCCATACGATTCTACCTCCGTAGCATATTTTTGTTTTTTTCTATATCAAATTTTCGATAAAGTGAACGCACCAAATAATTTACGATTATTTCTTGCGTCTGCTATATGTTCACCTATCTTTTTCCTGCCCAAATGCAACAAAAGGGATTCCTCCTCCTTTGTAGAATTTGGAAAAAAACTCCACATAGTGAAGTCGTAAAGAGTGTAAAAATGGACCAATAACGCCAAGCGCAATGTTAATAGTGTGTCCTATAACTAAAATAACAAGCGCGAGCACAAAATAAATCCCTCCTTTTTCCATAAAAGGAAGCGCAAGATTTTCATTAATAACAACAGCAAGACCAACTGAACTTAATCCAACAGCACCTAATCGCAAATAAGAGAGAACATTGCTGAGGAGTGCAGGAATCTCGACAAGGCCCTGAATTCCTTCACCAAAGAAAATAAATCCTGTCGCAAGAAGAATAAGGACAAGCCCGATACCCCAATGTAATGGAACAAGACCAAGACTGCTGAGTGCAAGAACAGCGACACCAAGTTCTAAAATATACCAACTTATTTTTGCGTAAAATGCATGGGCAAATCCATGAGAGACAAGTTCATTGATGAATCCAAGGAACAATCCAATATTAACGTGAATAAAACCAAGGATTGCACCAATAACAAGCACAGTAGGAAGTGTTGATCCTAAAATAGTCATCTCACTATGCAATCTGTTCAAAAGGCGCGGGAATGAATAAACCATTTCACCGTCATGGAGCATTTCTTCGTGAAGTGGAATTCCATACTGAAAGAATAGTTCTCCTGTATGTTCTGAAACATGTTCAAAGCCAAAATATTCTCCAAAAACAAAGCCAAAAAAGATGCTAATGATTGCAGAGAGCATCATAACAGTAAGAATGTTCCGTCCAGTAGGCATTTTCCACCAGAGGAAAGCAAACAACAAAAACGTCACAAGACCATAGCCGACATCACCAAGCATCAGCCCAAAAAAGAAAGGGAACGTGAAAAAAAGGAAAAAGCTTGGATCAAGTTCTTTGTAGCTTGGTAATGTGTACAGATGCAGAAAAAATTCAAAGGGTTTGACAAAAAACATATTTCTGAGAATGACAGGTACTTTGTCTGTTTTTGTAACCTCAAGTGTTTCAAGATGAATTTTATGATTTGTTTCTTTCTCGAGAGCATGCTTGAGCTGCTGGAACTCTTTGACGCTCACCCATCCTTCAACAACAAAAGAACGAGAAGTTTCTCCAAAACGAAGAGGTGCTTGTGCTTGTTCAGATTCCTGCTGTAAATAAGAGACAAAGAGGAGAAGCTGCAAAACATATTGTTTTTGAAAAGCGTGAAACTGTGTCGCAATATGCGTTGCATCTTTTTCAAGGAGATGAAGAGAAACCTGCATTTTTTTGATGTGCTCACCAAGATTGCCATGGTAAGAAGAGAGATCACCAAAAGAAAGTGCTTTAAACCCATAATTATGAAGCACAGCAGAAGCAGCAGCAGCATGGCGTTGATCAACAAAAACAGCAGCATGAGAGACTCCATCAATTTGTGCAAGAGTAATATGAAGTTTTTGAGTAACCTGCTGAAGTGTATGTTCTAAGCCATCCAACGAAGAAACAGAACCCATAAAAGAAGTCAATAATTTGAAAGGAGCAAGACTTGCACCATCAAGATGAAGTGCATCTAAAATCCGGAGTTGCTGTACAACTATTTTTTTCTCCGTAATTGTAGAAAGAACACTGTACTGTTGGTGCTGTAATGTATCATATGCAGCGATAATTGCTGCAAGATCGCTTTCAACATCGACAAGAGAGAGATCAGTTTTCTGTGCTATTTCTTGGCAAGCAGAGACAAGAAGAGGATCAAACAACGCAAGCAACGAACGACTGCGAACCAAAAGCCCAGAAATTTGTTCGGAGTTACCAAGTGGCGATCCAATATCAAGCTCTTCTGTTTTTTTATGATCAAGAAGATGAACGAGTTTTAAGGAATAAAGTGTGCGAATAAGAATAGGAAGCTGTGTTTGTGGACCAATAATCCTAATCTTTGTCACGCGTGCTGGTTTTAACATGAAGACACCATTATGCTTTCAATAATACTTTAAATTCCTGCGACAAAAAAGAAAGTACTTTTTTCTTGTGCGAAGTTGCAGTGACAGTTACATCATCTGCTTGTTTCTCTGCTTTTTTGAGGAATTTTTGTTGCTCTTTTTCAAGCTCTTTTTTTCTGTGGGAGAGCGCTTCTGCCTTTTGTTCTAAGACTTCTCGCTTTCGCTGACTCACAAATGCATCTGCATCTGCTTTGCCTTTTACAAGCATATGCGCTGCTTTTTCTTTTGCCTCTACAATAATATGATCAGCGTGTGTTTCTGCTTCTCGAATGTCATGAAGTACTTTTTCCAAAAAAATCACCTATTTGTAGGCAAGTGCCACACTATTTTACCGATAACTGCGTTGCGTATCAATTACCAATATACACGCAGTTATTGGTATTAACAACTGTGCCCTATGTGAGAGGATCACACAGTTGTAAATAAAGATACACTATAGAGTCTATAGGAACTAAATAGTTTTTAATATATATATAAATTATGGCTTTGCCTCTTGTTTTTCAAGTTCATAAAAAAGCGCCCAATCCACCAGTACTTCAGACACTGAAGCAAGAAGTTCTTTTGCGCGTTTTTTCTCATATGTACTGATATCTTTAACTTTAACAGACTCAATAGTATCCACTTTTTTAATAAAAGTAATTGCTGCCTGAACACTAAGTGTGAAAGATGAGCTACCAATAGTACCAAGGGTATCCTTGAGGACATCAACAACATCTAACACAGATTTTAAAAAGGAAACATCCACTGGATCCATGACACTCAAAATGTCAACAAGCCGTTCAAGTTCTTTGGACATATGAGAAATATAATATAACTCAATCGTGCGAAGTTGAGAAGAGTGATGAAACGCAAATGCTTCAACAATGGATTTATCGAGGAGAAGTTGGCTTCGATCAATTTCCTCTTCGTAACGCATAACAAGTTCTTTGTTGTAATTCTTCATCATAACAGTAAGCATATTTCTAATTTTACGAAGCATAGTTTTCAAAAGTGAACCTAATTCCTCGATCACAACAGAACCTTCACAGGTAATAGAATCTTTGTTTAATTCAACAAGTTCAAGACTGATAAGCTTTTTCTGTTGAAGAAGTTTGGTATAATCAATTTGTTTATCAAGATGAATCGTGAAACCGGACGCAGGCGTTAAGTAGCTTGCAATGATAAGTTTGTGCAGTACATCAAGATTGTCTTCTTTGACGCGAAAGGTGAGTTCTTTTTTCTTGCCTTCTTGAAGCTCAGGAGAAAGGGTAAGTGTGCCATCTTCATTCACTGCAGTAGAAACCTTGCTTTTGGAAGTGAGTTTATGTTTTCTACACCATACTGTAGGAAGATACACATAATGCATATTTCCTGTTTTCTGCACGTTTCTTATATCCATAAATAGGTAGTATAGAGTAGATATTTATATATTTTTGGGCGTAAGGAATAATGGTATTCGGAGACCACATTGTATGTTCTTGACATTGTTTATGGAAGATATTTTTTAAAGGGTATAGGCCTCCTAAGACACTATGATGAATATTGAAAAAGAGTTAGGAGACTTGTATACATACTATCAAGATAGAGTAAATGCAGGAAATTTAATAGATACTGTAAATAAAGTAATTAATACAATTGATAATAATGAAGATGAAGATATAGTTGCGTACCTCCAAGAAGAAGGGAGTCAGAAACTGATAGAGAACATGAGAAGAAATGCAGAATCATCAAGAAGAGCACTAGATATGTATATTGAAATGTTACAAGCGTATCCTGATTTCTTAGTGCAAGAAACAACGCACTTTGATGGAAGACAAGGAATGCCAGAAGAATACATTTTTGCAGAATACGGAAGAAGAACAGGAACTGAGCAAAACTATATATTTAGGGAGATAATCTAATTCTACCACAATGAAAGACAAAATCCTTGTAGACCAAGAAGGGATCAAATATCTCTTCAAAGGGAATGATCTCCATACAAAAGATGGATTTGTCAGCAAAGATGCCATCACAAAAGCAAAGATAGGAATGCAACTAAAAACAAACAAAGATGTTCCGCTGACTGTTCTCGAAGCATCATTTTTAGACAAGTATTGGAAGATTAAGCGCAATGCGCAAATCATCCCACTGAAAGATCTCGGCTTTATTGCGGCAGAAGTAGGAGTAGGAAATGACTGGATTATTGTCGAAGCAGGCGCTGGAAGTGGCGGCGCAACAGGATTTTTCGCACACCTCTGCAGCAGTGGACAAATCTACACCTACGAAATCAGAGAAGATTACATAAAAATAGTAGAAGATAATCTCACATTCCTTGGGCTCAAAAATGCAACACTCAAAAAGAAAAGTATCTATGACGGCATTGAAGAAAAGAATGTAGATATGGTGCTTTTAGATCTTCCTGAACCATGGCTTGCAGTGGACCATGCGCTCACTGCGTTAAAATATGGAGGATATCTTGTTTCTTATAGTCCTTGCGTTCCGCAAGTGATGGATTTTGTCGATAAAGTGAGAAATACGCCTGGATTTTTGTATTTAAAAACCTGTGAAATTGCAGAAACAGAATGGGACGTTCTCGGCAGAAAAGTCCGCCCAAAAAGCCAGAGTATTGGGCATAGTGGATTCTTGACGTTTGTAAGAAAATTATAAACACCGAACAAAACTTTAAAAACGAATTTTCATTACCTTCTGAAATAATGAAGAGAATATTCCAAAACAAAAAAGCAGCAGGATCACTTGTTGTCGCATTTATTGTAGTGATTGCACTATTTGTCATTTTCTCAGAGATAGTCAGCATGACAACAAGAGAATGCAGCAAAGATAGTGACTGTAGTAACGACAGTTATTGTGGCAGTGATTTTCAGTGTCATAAATATCCAGTGATTACACAAGTCACCTACATTCCCGCTGCATTAATAATTGGCGCATGTATTGTTGCTGCTGCATTAATTATAAAAAAGAAAAAACAGTATGAAGAAAGCCATGGTGGCCATCATTAAGTTTTAAAGATTATTCTTCATCAGCAATTGAAGCAACCCAATCTTCCGGAATAATACCCATGATGCGGAATACCATTGTTTTGGGGTATACAACAACATCTCCTGCTTTATATCCTTGAAAAAGGAAGAGCAGCATATTTTTATCTTTATGAAGTTCTTCAAATGCATCTGCTCGTGCAGAAAAAAGTTGATCTGTATCGCTAATTGTACGCAAAAGAGCAGCATCGTCAGTACTGTACGCAGAGGTATTGATGGCAACAACTTTGTAATATGCACCGTTCTCCAAAATCGCGCGGTAATTCTTCTGTTTGACCAATGCTGCGATTTGACTTTCTTCGAGAACAGATTGGTGTAAAGAGGGATTTTCGGTCATATTGACCATAACAACAGGGAAGAGCAGTGTCGTATCCTCATGAACAAGATACAAAATCTGTTCCTCGCCAAGCTCTTGTTTGAGTTCTTGCACATCAGAATATGTTAAGCTAATTGTAATTGCAACAAAGAGTGCAACAATAAAGAGAAAAGTGACCACCACTTTCAGGACATTCCTCACCACAAAATAACAGACAATAGTACCAATAATAAGAACAGCAACCCATGCAAGAAAGTATGATTCCATAAAAAGATTTCAGAATCGTAATTTTATATAGTTTGTTGTTTTGAACGTTGTAAAAATGCTGCAAGTGCATCTTGTGTAGGAAGGGTAAGAGGAGAAGGAAGATGATCCAAAGAGAACCATTGAATCGCATCGCATTTTTCTGGTTCTTTAATTTCTAATGTTCCGCCAATAATTTTAGAAAAATATTGGGGCGTGACCCAGTGTTGTTTTTCATCAGGCATGATGTCTTCAGTAACGCAAAGCATATCAATAATTTCAATATGAATCCCAAGTTCTTCTAAAATCTCACGTTTAACACCATCATGAAATCGCTCGTTATAATCAAGTGCACCACCAGGAAGAGACCAATGCCCTTTATTATTTTTGCATTGTTGTCCTCGTTTCTGAAGAAGCACTTCATTCTTCTCATTGACAATAAATGCACCACAGCTAACGCCAATATAATCAATACCTGGTTTCATAAAAAGAAGAGAACAAAGAAAGATTAAAAAGATTATTCCTTTTTACTATAATATACCCGTAATCCACCTTTCTTCACGAGTGTTTCCACATTGCCAAAGACTTCTTTCATTTTCTTTTCGAGCATTGCGCCACCTTTATTGTGCTGCGCAACAAGTTGCAACAATCCAGAAAAATGCAAGTGCCCAACTGCTTGTTCAATAAGCTGATACACCAATGCTCGTCCTGCATGATGCGGAGGATTCGTAATAATGGTATCAAATTGTCGATCAGAAAGAGCAGAAAACAAATCACTTTCCACAATCTCAACAGCAACATCATTTGCTCGCGCATTACCAACGGCAGTTTTCAGTGCACGTTGATTCACATCAGTCAAAACAACAGTGCACGAAGGAAATACTTTTTTAATAGAAATCCCAACAACACCAATGCCACAACCTAAATCAAGAACATCCCAAGTTTTCTGTATTTTCGCATACTCCAAAAGAAGGAGCGTGGCGCTATCAAGTTTCTCTGAAGAAAAAACACCAGAAACACAAGTAAAAGCAAGTGTATGTCCTCGATATGAAGAAGTAACACGGGTTTTTTTCACACGAGATTGTGGTTGCGGAGTAAAATAATGTTCTACCATCAGATCATAATATTGTAAAGCTTATACAAAAATCTATCGACTGCGCGAACAAGTTCTACTTCTTCACCTTGGATAGTAATGCAATTACCATCTGCATAAATAAGAGTTGGCGTTCCTGATTTGATGTAAATCACAGGTTCAGTCGTAGAGTCACAAGTAACAATAGGAACAGAAGTGCATTGTGCATCTTCAACTATGCATGCAGAGACTGGAGCAATGTTGAATGTCGTGACAAGGTTTTGAGAAAGTTCTCCTGACGAAAGCGCAACATAGCCAAGATGTTCATCAGTAGGATCAAAAGTAAGATAATAGCGAAGGCTTGTGTTAGAAATATTCCCTTGCAAAAGCGCGTTGAAAAAAGGATTAACGTCTCCTGTAATGATAATGTCTGTCAGATTTTTTGGACCATAGTGCAAAGGAACATCATACAAATCTCCTGAGAGGGAATTATAAATTTGTGTATACCACAAACCATCATAATACACAAAACTATAGCCGTTATAAGTATAGCGATCTTCTTCATCAAGTTCTTCTGCAATAGTTTCCTGATGGAGTTCTGTCAATGTTTGTGGAGTTTGATCAAAAAATCGTGGAATAAGAAAGATAGCAAGAAGCACAATAATAAAGATACCCAAACCAATAAAAAATGTAGATGTGGAGTTTGAAGAATCAGTGTTAGATGAAGAAGTATCCACCCTCTTCTCATGCGATTGATGAGCGTGTGGTGAAGAATGTGTCTCAGAGGAGTTTGTTGTATCTCTAATTTGATAAAACGCAAGATCTTCTCCAAGGTCAGTGTTAGAATCTTTTACTTCTATTTTCTCTTTTTTATCTTCCATAGTCATCCTGTTATAGCTGAATCATAATCAGAAATAAAGAGCCCTTTTTTAAGCTTGTGAATTTGAAGGAGTAAGAAAAGTGCTAAGAAGCATCCATAATGCCTGCGAGTGTGTAGACAACCCTATCTTTGAGTTTAAACAAATCTTCCCAACGTGCTGCTTCAAGAACAACACACCCCGAATCCTGATAAATCCGTGGAGAAGTGACATTTGCAGTGTGAATATAGAGTGTAGGAAGTGGCGTAGACGCACAATCTAAAACAGGATATGAATAAAGAGAGGAATTTGTCGTAAGTGCAAATGAAACTTCTTGTACAAGCGCAGGGAAATCATCAACAGCAAAATCGCTGCGAAGGATTTCAACATATTCAAGGTTAGAATCATTAGGGTCAAAAAGAACAATAACCTGAGAGGAAGAACGAAGGTATTGAACAAGTGCAGCGTCAAAGGAAATTGCTTCAAGAGAAGAAGGATAACTATAACCCTGAATATCCCCATAATCAGACTCAATAAAAAAGCCTTCATCAGTAAATGTGATGTCGTGATCATTATACGGTTCAATGGTGTTGGAAGAAGAACTTTGAGAACCTTGCCAGATGGCAAGAACGCTAGAGATCATAAGAAACACAATAATAAGGCTCATAATGTTTTTTTTTGACCAGAATCCTTCGTATTTCTTTTTAATCATTTAGCTGCAAAACATAAAGTGATTTATATGTTTTGTTAAAATGAAAGAACACTTTTCTTTGGGAAATTCTCAGAAGAATAAATTTGTAATAATAAAGAAAGAGATGGGGATTCTCAAGGACTTAAGGCGATTCAAAAAATAGCAAGAAGGGTAGTTGCTCAGCAAGAAAGCAAATACACGCACCGACAAAAGTAAAAATGTCAGGGGGACCCATTGCACTAAAGTGCAATGGGGTTATTATAAATTATTTTATGAATAAAAATTATGAAATAATCCCAACAAGCAAGAAGAACAAAAAGCATATAAGACATAAAGAGAATACAAAGCAACAATGAAAGAAAAACCAATCATTGAAGTAAAAAATGTGTGGAAGACGTATTACATAGGAAAAACGCGGGTTGATGCATTACGTGGAATATCCTTAAACATAAACAAAGGAGAATTTGTCGCAATTCAAGGACCTTCTGGCTCAGGGAAATCAACCTGCATGAACATTATCGGCTGCCTTGATCTGCCCACAAAAGGAGAGGTCTATTTAGATGGCAATGACATCAAAAATTTTGAGGAATCTGAGCTCAGTCTTCTGAGAGGAAGAAAGATAGGCTTCATATTCCAGCAGTTTAATCTTATCCACACATTAACAGCAGAGAAAAATATCATGCTGCCTATGATATTTCAGGGAACAGAAAGAGATATCCAAAAAGAACGAGCAGCAGAATTATTAGAACTCGTTCAGCTGAGCGAGAGAAAAGAGCATCGCCCTGGAGAACTCAGTGGAGGTCAACAACAACGTGTTGCAATTGCACGCGCCCTGGCAAATGATCCGGAGGTACTTATTGCAGATGAGCCAACAGGAAATTTAGATTCAAAAACAGGGACATTAATTATTGAATTCCTCAAAGAGTTGAACAGAAAGGGAAAAACAATTATAATAGTCACACACGATGAAAAGATCGCAGAGCAAACAAACAGAATCTTGTTGATAAAAGACGGAAAAATTATTAAAGAAACAAAGAAAGAGTAAGCACGATGAACACAATAAAGAAAGGAATAATTATCATAACGCTGATTATAATAAGTATGCTTATCATGCAGACAGCTACTGCAGCAATTCTAGACAGCCCGCATATAAACGCAACACTTAATTACCAAGATCCTGACCCTGTTGATCCAGGAGAAATAGTGGAATTACGATTTAGCATAAAAAATGATGGTGCGAGCACTGCGAAAACAGCAGAATTCACAATAGAAACAGAGTACCCTTTGCTTCTTGCAACAGGGGAAGACGAAATCAAATCATTAGGAGACATTCCCGTCTATGACGCAGATGAGATTGACACAGGAGAAACAACGCTCAAATACAAACTGATTGTGGATCCAAACGCTGCAGAAGGAGAGTATCAAATCACATTACGCTACAAAACAGAAGGTGGTGTAAGCAGGGGAAACTGGATAACCTTAGACCCATTTAGTGTTCAAGTCGGCGGAAAAGCCGCAAGCGTTGTTATTGAAGAAACACAAACAACACCAGAACGCGTCGCGCCAGGAGAGAACGCAGATATTTCCATAACAATAACAAACAATGGGAATACCTACATTGAAGATATGACCATTACGCTTTCGTTACAAAATACTACAGAAATTGCGCCATTGAAAACAAGCAATGAGTTAGTTATAAGAAATATTCAAGGTGGAGAAAGTAAAGAAGCAAATTTTAGTGTCATTGTTGCGCCAGATGCAGCGGTCAAAGTATACAAAATCCCCGTGACCTTAAAGTACACTGATCAAAGAAACAATAAATATGAAAAAAATACCTACATTTCCCTTGTCGTCGATGTAGAGCCAGAGTACGTATTGAATATTGAAGAAAACGAGGTGTATGAGGAAGACAAAGCAGGAAATATAGTCATCAGCCTTTCAAACATTGGTGTTGCGAATCTGAATTATGCGACGCTCAGTTTAGAAGAAGGAGAATACTACACAATTCTTTCCAGCGACACAGTTTATCTTGGAAATCTGGAAAGCGATGATTATGAAACTGCGCAATTTAAGATCTACGCGAAAGACTATGTGGAAGAGTTACCACTGAATTTCCATCTTGTCTACAAAGACGCGTTTAACAAAAATTATGATGAGCAGATAATCCTTACCACCAAAATGTTTACGACATGGGAAGCAAAAAAGTATGGACTGACAGAAAATGGGTCTGGGTTGACAACGCTGTTTATAATTCTTGGAGTTGGAGTGCTTGCATGGTACTTCTGGAAACAGTATAAAAAACCACAAAGCAATCCAAAAACAAGATGAAGAAAGAAAAAACAACGCAGCTTGCGTTGTATGAAGATTTAGTTGCAATTGCCTGGACAAATGTCTGGAAAAGAAAACTCAGAAATGGATTGACAATTTTAGGGATTGTGATTGCAATTACCACAATCTTCTCGCTCATTTCTATAGGTAATGGCTTGGATGAAGGAATCAGGAAAGAGTTTGAAGAGATTGGAACAAACAGGATATATGTCACTTCCTCTGGATCAAGTATCACAAGTCTTCAAGCAGGACTAACAGAAGAAGACGTCAAAACATTGGAAAGCATGAATGAATTTCTCTGGGTAACGCCGTATCTCCAAGAAAAAGTCACTGTAGAATATGCAAACAAGAAAAAAGTGCTCACTGTTTGGGCAACAACAACAGAGCAGCTGGAAGAACGCTGGGATGATATTAATTTTGAGATAGAAGAAGGAAGAGTATTCGTCAGCGGAGAAAAGTACAGCACAATTTTAGGCTACAAAACAGCGCATGAAATATTTGATAGAGATATTCATGTCAACGAAAACATTATCATCAACGACAAGCGCTTCAAAGTAGTGGGAATATTTGAACCGATCGGAAACCCTGAAGATGACAGTGTTGTGGAACTACCACTGGATACTGTACAAGAAATGTTTGGAAAAGGAGATCAAGTTTCTATTATTGAACTGGTCGTGAAAGAAGGAGTAGATCTTGACGAAGCAGCAAAAAAAGCAACAAAAACATTAGAACGAAAACGGGGAAATGATTTATTCGAAATAGTAACACCTGATCAACTGCTCCAGCAATTCTCCACAATCCTTAAAATCATCAATGTGATTCTCGGCGCAATAGCAGGAATCTCTCTAATAGTAGGCGGCATCGGAATTATGAATTCCACATACACATCCGTCCTAGAAAGAAAAAAAGATATTGGGATTATGAAAGCAATTGGAGCAAAAAATAAATATATTCTTTTTTTGTTTCTCGCAGAAGCAGGATTTCTTGGTTTTGTTGGAGGAGTAATAGGAATCGCATTAGGGTTTATGATTGCAAAGATGACACAGTATGGTGCAGCTGCAGCGGGATTTCAATTGCTAGCAGTGGAGTTTAATTGGAAAATAATGTTGTTTAGTTTACTGTTTGCAGTCCTTTTTGGAATTACCGCAGGAGCAATGCCTGCAAGGGAAGCAATGAAGAAACAAGTAGTGGATGTGTTGAGGAAATAACATGGTCACACAACGGGAATATTATCAGTATGTCTGGAACAACATACGAGAACGAAGAGTGCGTTCCTGGTTAACAGTACTTGGAATTATCATAGGAATCGCTGCAATTGTGAGTCTCGTCACATTGAGTAAAGGAATGAATACCGCGGTGCAGGATCAATTTGAGAAAATGGGAATTTCTTCTATCCGCATTGTTCCAGGAGGGTTACACGGACCACCAACAGGAGCAATTGGTTTTTCTATAAATCTAAAAGAAAAAATTGAGGACGTGAATGGAGTAGATTATGCAAATCCTGTACTCATTGATTACAGTACTATCAAATCAAACAGAGAAGAAGAAACAGTGATGGTAAATAGTTATGACACATCTTTAAGTGAGCGCGCGTTTGTCGATACGGATTTGAAAGTAGAAGAAGGCCGCTTTTTTGTACCTGGAGAACGCAGTAGTATTATTATTGGGTATGATATTGCTTATGATCTTTTTGACAAAGACATTGGAGTAAAAAATTCTGTGCTCATCAATGAACAGAAGTTCAAAGTGATTGGCATTTTGGAAGAATCGGGCACAGATGCAGATGACAGAGTCTATATGGGGAGAGAAGACGCAGAAGCATTGTTCAACAAAAAAGATGTGGTGAATGTGTTTGTTGTGCAGACCACAAAAGGAATCAATGCAGAAGAAGTCGGAGCGAAGATTGAACAAGAATTGTTGAAAACATTAGAGGATGATCAGTTTGATGTCTTTACGCCAGAACAATTGTTGAAACAGATTGGCGCGATGATTGGCGTGATTCAACTCGTGCTTGCGAGTATTGCGTCAATTTCTCTTGTTGTTGGCGCGATAGGTATTATGAATTCCATGTTTACCGCAGTGCTGGAAAGAACGCAGGAGATTGGGGTGATGAAAGCGATTGGCGCACCAAATAAAACAATCATTGTATTTTTTATTATAGAAGCAGGAATAATGGGAGTTGCAGGAGGCGCTATTGGAACGCTTGTGGGAACACTGCTTTCGTATGGTGTTCAGTTAGGCGCATATTTTGCAGGATATAATTTGTTTAAAGTGACGATTGATGCTGGAATGATTGGATTAACATTGCTGCTTTCTTTTGTGTTAGGCGCTGCTGCTGGTGCAATGCCTGCGTATCGTGCTGCACGAATGAAGCCGATTGATGCGCTGAGGTATGAGTAAGTAAAACATATAAACGGGTTCTTGTTCTTTTAGTTCATGAAATGTGAAGTGTGTAAGGGAACAATTCAACAGCATTTTTTGCAAAAGATCATTGGCACGTATGTGAAAGATGCGAAAGGAAAGAAGCATACTGTTTGTTCGAATTGTCAAAAATTGTTGAAAGAGAAGAAGCAGATTTTGGAAAAATTGTAGTTTTATTGCCCCCGTAGCATAGTAGCCATTGCGTCGGTTTCGTAAACCGAAGGTCGTGGGTGCAACTCCCATCGGGGGCTTTTTGTTTCTTAAACTATTATTAATAGAAAAGCATATAATCCCCAGAACCATTAAAAACCAACCTGCATTTTTCTCCATTATGGAACTCACAGTAGAAACAGAGCAATTAATCAAGCAAGCAGAACTAATCTACAAACAAAACTTCCCATTAACAACCTGTTTTGAACGAGGAATGTTCTATAGTTGGGGATGTGGAATTCAGGATTGTGCATTCTGTTATATGAGCACCCAACCAAAAGACAAAAATCCAAAAGAAACCAAACGATCAAAAGAATCTATTCTTGCAGAATTCCTTCTCGCAAGAGAACTAGGATGGCATATTGGTTTTTTTACTGGAGGGATTGGGGTGTTTCATCCAGATGAAGTTGAAGAATTCCTGAAATTGATCACACAAGTGTTTGGACAAAAAATTTGGATATCTTTAGGAGCGCTTCCAAAACCATTACTCATAAGATACCAACCCTATCTCGAAGGAGTGGTTGGTTCAACTGAAACAATCAATCTTGAGTTACATAAAATAATTTGTCCTTCAAAACCATTAGAGCCCTACCAAAAGATGTTTCTTGCTGCAAAAGAACTCAATATGCAAACCGCGATGACATTAATTCTAGGTATGGGAGAAACAAAAGAAGATCTGGAATTACTCAAAGAGTTCATTCGTGTTCATTCTATCAGTAAAATTCATATTTATGGATTAAAACCGAGAGAAGGAACTCCTCTTGGAAATGCGCCAATCCCCACAGCAGATTGGCAAGCGTGGTGGATTGCTTCTTTACGCATTGCATTTCCTACATTAATCATTCAATGTGGAATCTGGGAAGATCGTTTAGAACGTGTTTCCCTTCTTCTTCGTGCAGGAGCAAACGCAGTGAGTAATTTCCGTGCAACAAAATTATTTGGAACACCGCTCGCTCATGAACTGGAACATCAAGCGGTTTTAGCAGGGAGACAGTTTGAAGGCACATTAACTGTATTGCCAGATATAGATTGGGATGCAAAAGTTACTGCATTAAATATTGATGATCAACTAAAAGAAAGAATCAAAGAAAAAATAAAGCAATATCTTGAAGTCATGCAAAAAAATGTTAACAATTCACATTCTGAGAAAGAGGTTATTTCGATACGAAGTAAATAATTCCTTACTTACTCCACCCTTTACATCGCTCCACTGCATCTTTCCATTTTTTATACAACTTCTCTCTTTCTTCTGAAGTCATAGTAGAAACAAATACTTTTTCTTCTTTCCAATAGTGTCGTATCTCATGCTGATCTTTCCAGAATCCGACAGCTAATCCTGCTAGAAATGCAGCACCTAACGCTGTAGTCTCCCTATTCTTTGGAACAATAACAGAAGAACCCAATATATCAGCTTGAAACTGCATCAAGAAATTATTGACAGTTGCGCCACCATCTGCTTTTACCTCATTTATTTGTATTCCCACTTCTTTCTGCATGGTCTTCACAATATCTTTTGTTTGATAGGCAATGCTTTCCAGTGTTGCGCGTGCAAGATGCGCAGTGGTAGTTCCGCGAGTCAAACCAATAAGTAATCCTCGTGCATCAGGATCCCAATACGGACAGCCGAGTCCGCTTAATGCAGGAACAAAATAGACATCTTCATTATTCTTTAAAGAATCTGCAAGCAATGCTGTTTCTTCAGCAGACGTAATTACTTTCAACCCATCCCGCAACCATTGCACAGCAGCACCTGCAATAAAAACACTTCCTTCAAGAGCATAAATTGTTTTATTATTAATTGTCCATGCAATTGTTGTAAGCAAATGCGAAGAAGCAACAGCTTTCTCTCCAGTATTCAATAAAAGAAAGCATCCAGTCCCATACGTATTTTTAAGCATCCCTTCTTCGAAGCAACATTGTCCAAATAATGCTGCCTGTTGATCACCTGCAATCCCTGTGATAGGAATTTCTTGTCCATCAATTTCCATATGTCCATACATTTCTGATGATTGCTTCACTACTGGGAGCATTGTCTTTTCTACAGCAAAGAGCTGCAACAATTCATCATCCCATTGTTTTGTATGAATATTAAAAAGCATAGTTCGCGACGCATTGCTCATGTCAGTGACGTGTACTTTTTCTTTTGTCAAGTTCCAGACAAGCCACGAGTCTATTGTCCCACAAAGCAAATCACATCTATCCTCTTGAGTATTATTCAGAATCCATTCTATTTTTGTTGCACTAAAATACGGATCACAAACAAGGCCGGTTTTTTCTTTAATTAACTTTTCAAAACCTTGTTCTTTTAATACAGTGCATCGTGAAGTTGTTCTCCTACATTGCCAAACAATTGCATTATAGACCGGTTTGCCTGTTTTTTTGTTCCAAACAACGATTGTTTCTCGTTGATTCGTAATACCTATAGCCGCAATTTCTTTTGGAGAAATAGTTTTAAGTATATTTTCTATCAATTGTTTTGTTTTAGTGATGAGTTCTTCAGGATCATGTTCTACCCAACCAGGCCGAGGATAATACTGTTGCAATTCTGCATACTCTTTTGCAACAACAATCGTTTGTTTATCAATCAACAGAACAGTTACTCCTGTTGTTCCTGCGTCGATAGAAATGATGTAGGTCATGAGAGAAGGTTTTCTTCTCAGTTTATATTTTTTTGTAAGATAAAAAATCGCCAAGCAAAGTCCTACAAAAAAATAGATTATCTTGAGCGTACGACCGAACGGAGTGAGTGTCGTACTTGATCTCGCTTCCAATTGGCGAAAGAATTGACACAATTCATCCTTTATTAAAATATAATAAAAAAGACATAGGGATTCAAAAGCAATAAGGCGAATAAGAATAAAAAATAACTAAAGATACCTTTTCTTAATATACATGCTCAATCCAAAGAGCACCACAAGAAACAATAACGTAACACCAAGTACAGACAAAAAAAACGTCAAGAAGAACTGCTCAGGAAACAAATGAATCAGCATATCTGTTGCAGGATCCATCAACCAATAATCATTGGAAAATGCGAACCGATGAAAGAGAGTGAAGGATTCTGTAAAAAAGAAAGAAAGAAACACGAAAAACACAAGAAGGAAAAAGCAAAACATGCAAGTGGAAAAGAACAAATCATACAAAAAGAAACGAAAATCCTTCTTGTTAAAGGTAAAGAAATAAAACACAAGCAAAATAAAAACAAGGGACACAAAAAAATACAGCCCTTCAACAAACAGAAGAATATTCCGAACATCCCCCATATGTAAAATATCACGCTCAGAATAATACTGAGAAGAAAGCGCGCCACCATCCTGCATATATGCCCAAAGAAGTCGCGTCATCTCCCACGTTTTTTCATACCCTAATGCATCATAAACACCATTTCGCATATACTGATTGTCATAAAACCGAGGATTATACAAGAATAAATAGAAACTAGAAAGAAAAAGAAAAAGAGTAAGTGCAACAACAGCAAGAGACAAAAAACCTCTATTCAAACGACTAAGATATTGCATAAAGAAATAAAAACACCTCAAGTATAATAAAGTTTTCCTGCAGCTTTCTGTTCTCGGTCTTTATATGAATCTTTTTTATTAATCCGCGGCCGATGACTAAACTCGTCCCGTCGAAGAGAAATCCCTAAATGGGAAAGCAAAGTATTCATCCCTTGTTCCATAGAGAATGGCCCAGATGCCACCCCAGCAACAGCAGGCTGACCAGAAAATACCAATAATTTGTCAGAAACATAATCAAGGAACAAGAGGTCGTGATCAACAACAAGAACCGAAACTCCTTTCATCTCGACAAAATAGCGAATCACTTTGGAAACCGCAAGTCGTTGTTCAACATCAAGATACGCAGAAGGTTCGTCAAGCAACACAAGATGTGCTTTTTTACTGAGCGCAGCTGCAATAGCAACACGCTGCAATTCTCCTCCGCTAAGCTCGTTGAGTTGTTTGGAAAACAAAGGAATAAGATCAAGTGGTTTGATAATTTCTTGTGTATAATTCGTAATCGCATCCCCGAGAACAACCTGAACAAGGTCATCAGAGCTATCAAGATATTGAGGTTTGTAAGAAACAGTCACCGCAGTATCAACCCCTCCGTTATCAGGAGCAAGAACACCAGCAAGCATTTTAACAAAGGTTGTTTTTCCAATCCCATTTTCTCCTAAAATCCCGACAACAAGATGTTTGTGTAATTCACCAGCATGAACTGCAAGCGAAAACGCACCCTGCTTTTTTGTAAGTACTGGCCATGACGTTAAAACAGAACGAGTAGTAATATCAAGAGGTGCTTTAACATCAAATTGAATTTTCGAATCACGGAAACGAACATTTTCTCCAGGAAGATGCCCAGAAAGATAAATATTAATCCCTTCCTTAGAGGATGTCGGCTGACTCACCACACCAAAACTTCCTTCTTTTCCATACATAATATGAAGAAGATCAGTCATGTAATCGAGAGAAATAAGATCATGTTCAATAACTAAAACAGAATTTTGTGATTTAACAGGATCGGTTGGATCAATAAGAGAACGAATAATTTCCGCAACTTTCAGGCGCTGTTTAATATCAAGATAAGATGTTGGCTCATCAAAAATATATAAATTTGCTTTTTTCAGGAGCGTCGCTGCAATTGCAATGCGCTGCAATTCTCCCCCAGAAACTTTATCGATAGGGGTATCAAGGAAATGCTGAAGAGAAAGTGTAGCAACAACATCCTGCAATTTTCCTGTTTCATTGACTTTCTCAAGGAGCTGACGAACAGTCCCTTGAAATGTTTTAGGAATGAGATCGATTGCTTGCGGTTTATAAGCTACTTTGATAGTACCTGCTTTGACTTGTTCAAAAAACCGCTGCGCTTCTGTACCTTTGAAATAGTTGACAATATCCTCATGCGTTGCGTCATGATCCAATCCTAAATTAGGTTTATGAACACCTGCTAATATTTTAAGTGCAGTACTTTTTCCAATGCCATTTTTGCCGAGAATACCGACAATTTTTCCAGGGATAGGGATAGGAAGAGAAAAGAGAACAAACTTATTTTCACCGTAACGATGAATAGGTTGTTGATTAAATGCTTCAGGAAGGTTAATGATATCAATGGCATCAAAAGGACATTTGTGGACACAGATCATGCAACCGATGCAAAGTTCTTCGCTAATCCCTGCTTTACCATCTTCTGCTTTGTGAATGCAATCTTCTCCTTTACGATTGATAGGACAATATCTAATGCAGAGAAAGTTACCGCACCCTTCTGGGTTACAGCGGTCTTTACGAATAATCGCGATACGTTTCATGATAGTAAAAAAAGAGATGTTGTTTAAAAGCTTTTTTGCTAAATAAAGAATAAAGCAAGTGGAATAACAATCAACCCTAACAACAAAGAGACAGAAACAAGCTGTGCTGCGTATTCTTTGTCAAGTTCTTCTAAAGAAGCAAAAACTAACGTATTAAACCCAAGCGGCGCAATACCCCCAAGCAAAACAATAAGTCGTGATGCACCATCAAGAGCAAACAATTTAACAAAAAATAATGCAAGCAATCCGCCAACAAGCATACGGGCACCAATCACTGGAAAAATTTCCAAAGGATTCTTTATGAAAAATTCAAAATACGCCCCAAGCGCAAGCAACACTAATGGCACAAGCAACCCTCCGAGCATGGTCATTGTAGATCCAAGAAAAGAAGGAACATGAATACCAGTAAAGTTCAACAACAATCCAACAACAAGTGCCCAAAATGGAGGAAGCAAAAGAATTTTCTTTATACCATAAAGAAGTGGATTATGGATTTTGTTTGTTCCATGAAGTGATGCAATAAAATAGACAAAAGCAAAAAGAGCATCATGACCAAGGCTAAAGAAAACATAAATAGGAAATAATGCCTCGCCAACTTCTACGAGATAAAACGGAAGCACAAAACTCAGGTTCATGATCATGCAGCTGATCAGCAAAACCCCTTGTTTTTTCTTAGGAAAGTGAACAAATCTAGTCACAACAAAGAAAACAAAGAAGTTTCCAAGAAGTATCATAATCGCAATAAAAGGGAGATATGCATACGTCCAGGAAAGTGGAAGTGTTGCAACTTTGGGAAGAATCAAGCACGGCAGCGCAACATACATGGCAAACTTGAGGAAAAAATCTGCAATATCTTTCGTAAGAAACATTGTTTTTCTAAGAATATATCCTAATCCAAAGATGAAGAATAATGGAAGGAAAGGAACAATGAAGTTGAACATAAAGAAAGGAACATAATTCACTTTAAAAAAGTAATTGTGAAACTAGCGCGTCACTTCAAATTCTTTAATCTCTTCGTACATCTTCATGACTTTTTTATCGCCGTGCAATTTCTTACGAACAGGATCAAGTAATAAATTAAGATTTTCAGCAACAGCGTTCTTCAAATCCATAGGATGCAATTTACCCTCAGCATAAATCTGCTCAAGTTCCGCATAACTCCCAATCGTCAAATTCCCGCCAAACTTTTCTGGTCGTTTGATACTAATAGAATCAACTTTTTCAAAAATAATATATTTACAATATTCCAACATAGGATTCTCAACAACCTTTCGCTCAGGACAATATGCTTTCTTAATTTTACGTTCAACATCTTCTTTTGTATCAAGCATAAAAATTGCAGTATCAGGTTTTGATTTCGACATCTTAAGTGCAATCCCGCGTTCAGTTGCTTCAAGTCCTTCTTTTGGAGGCTCTCCAAGACCCATAAGCATGTGATGACTCACCACAATTGGTTTCCAGAATCCTAATTTCTCCCCAACCTCACGAGCAAGAACATTCACTTTCCTTTGATCCATGCCAAGCTGACAAATATCAGCGCCTAAGTAGAAAATGTCAGCGGTCTGCATACAAGGATAAAAAATCTGAGAAGCATACAACGCATCTTTCTCCGACCGTCCCATAATTTCCACCGTGCGAAGCATCCGTTGCAACGTACTCGAACGCGCAACATTCATCACCATTTTCCAATAATTGGTGTCTTTTGCAAGATCAGAAGCCCAGACAAATTCAACGTGTTTCATGTCCATGTCGCATGCTTTCCAAACTTCAATGTAAAAATTACCAACTTTCTGAATTTTCTCAAGATCGCCGCCCATTTTATTGTTTGCCCATGCATGCCAATCTGCGACAAGCATCTTAAACGTACAGCCAGCAGCAGTCATTTTGTTAATGTTAATTGCGCGCAATAATCCTTGTGCAATATGAATACTTGTCCCGCTTGGTTCAAACCCATCATACGCAACAGGGTGCTGTTTTGTTTCAAGAAGTACTTTGAGTTCATCATCAGTAAGAATTTCTTCACCAACACTTTTGACAAGATCTATTTTTTTCTGAAGCTGTGTCATGAAAAGAAGCGGGCTACCGTATTATATAAAGCTTTTTATACCAAGAACACCATAAAATAGCTATGGAAGAAGCACTGATCATATTTGATAAGATTACAAAACAGTTTGGAGAAAAAAAAGTAATTGATGAACTCACACTTTCTATCCACAAAAATGAAATATTTGGTATTATTGGAAGAAGTGGTGCAGGAAAAAGTACGCTGCTGAAAATGCTCATTGGATTCTATAAAGTGGATACAGGGAAAATTTTGTATCATGGGAAAAATATTACCAATAACACCTCATCCATGAAACAGATTGTAGGATTTTGTACGCAGGAAAATTCCTTCTACCCAGAACTAACCGTAGAAGAAAATCTCAATTATTATGGGAGATTATATGGATTAAATGGAAAAGAACTAAAGAAAAGACAAGATGAGTTGCTAGAAATTGTAGCACTCAATGCAAGTAGATTTGCTCCTGCAAACACGCTTTCTGGAGGAATGAAACGCAGATTGGATTTTGCAATCTCACTAATTCATTATCCACAACTATTGATTCTCGATGAACCCACAACAGGACTCGATCCAATAACTGAAAAAGCAATCTGGGATCTTATTAAAGATCTTTCCGCAAGAGGAATATGCATCCTGATTATCTCGCACATGCTTGACTTTGTGGAGAAATATTGCGACACAGTTGGCTTTCTTTCAGCAGGAAAAATTATTGTCACAGCAAATCCAGCAGCATTGCGAAGAAAATATCCACACAAACAAACATTTGCAGAAGTCTTTCAACATGTTTTGGAGGAATATGCATAATGGGACTGGAAAAATTATATTTTATCATCCAAAAAAATCTACGATTGGTTTTTAGAAATTGGATGACCTTTCTTCTGCTTGTCCTTGGCCCAATGGTGCTCATTCTTGTAGTGGGTTTTGCATTTAGTGGCGATGATCTTCATGACATTGCGATTGGTGTCCATGCACCAAAAGGTGCAGAAATTCAGGATGTTGTCAATGCGCTTGCATCAGAAGAAATCTCTATTGTCTATTTTCCAAGGATTGACAACTGTATTCGCGCAATGAATCACTCCATGATCAATATCTGCGCGGATTTCTCAGAAGATTTCGGGAATGGTGAAGGAGGTATCACTTTCTACTATGACGCGACAAGATACAATCTTGTGCGTTATATTCTTGAATATTTGAAAGAGCAAATTGCAATAACGAGTGAACAAGTCAGTTTAGCAACTGCAGAACAGATTTTTTCCGACATTGATAGTTTTGTCACAGATATGGAAACTGGTCAGCAGCAAGTTCATGAGTTGAGAGACAACGCACTCCTGCTCCAACAAGACCTTATTGCAGCGCATGAGGATGTGGAAGCAGCACAAAATGCATTTGATCCATCTTACTATAGAATAAAGAGATTGCAAGCACAACTCAACGCAACAGTGCTGAATTACAGCGAAACATATGCAGTAACAGCAAATCTAACAGAAGTCATTGATGATCTAATAGTACTCGAAGGCAGTATCAGTTCCCTAAACACAAGTCTCCATTCTATTGAAGCAGCGTTGATAGCAGCAGGTGCGCCATATAATAGAACAGTGTTTACAAAAGCATATGCAACGCTTGAAGATGCAGCAAGCGAACTTGAAAATGTAATTAACTCGCTCCACACAACAGAAGATCTGGAAAATCTCACCCTAGAAGAAGCAATGGATCTTCTCGATCAGATAAACGAAATTGTCGGCTATCTTGACGATGTCCACAAAAATCTTGCAGACACAGAACTACTTCTGCGAAGCCACATCGAAAATATCGATACCGGTGTCGCAAATTTGGATGGACTTTCAACGTCATTTGATACATACATCGCAACATTTTCTGGGATCAATCAATCAGATGCAGAGAAATTCCTGCATCCATTGACTGCAACATTTGAACCAATTCCTGCAGATGCTGAAGAAAATAAAACTGCAATTGTGTTCCCCATTATCCTTGTCTTTATGATGAGTTTTATTTGCATCTTGTTGTCAAACATGCTTGTGCTCAATGAAACACATAGCCCTGCATATTTCCGAAATTTCCTTGTTCCTGTTCCTGCAGTATTTTTTATCTTAGGAATTTTTATAACAAATCTCATCCTTGTGGGATTCCAATTAGGAGTATTTTTTATCGTAGCATATCTGAGCTTTGGTGTGTCCTTTTTCCTCAATCTTCCAGTATTCTTGAGTGCAGTCTTTATCGGCACGGTGTTCTATATTTTAGTAGGAATGCTCTTTGGGTATGTTGTGCAAGATAGGCAAACGTCGTTATTGTTCAGTCTCTTTTTTTCCTTGATTATGTTTTTCTTTTCTGATGTTATTTTCCCGTTGGAAATTATGCCTCCAGCAGCTGCGATGATTGCGCAGTTCAACCCGCTAGTATTGTTAGAAGGATTATTCCGCCAGACATTGTTCTTTGGCCATGGCATCGCAGACCAATGGTTTGGCTTTACAGCGATAGGGTTGTATAATGGAGTTTTAGCGTGTTTTGTGATTGCTGCGTATTATTGGAATAGAAGAATGAAATAAAGTTGCACACTCAGGAGTTACTTCCGTCAATCATCTCCCGAAGGATCAGCTGGTGTTCACATCATCATCGTGTGCAAGAGAGAGTCTTGTTCTAATGTTTATAAATTTTTGTTGGATGTTTAGGTATATTTATTAGGAACAAAACAAATTCTATACCATATGATCAATCTCATTATTAATGCAGATGACTTTGGGATGAGTAAAATCTTCAATAAATCAATATTAAGTTTAATGAAAGAAGAAAAGATAAAATCAACATCCGTATTAGTAAATAGAATTACAGAAGAGCAAAACGAACAAGTGGAAGAGCTCATCAAGCTTTCTAAAAAAATGAAGGTGAGTGTTGGTCTTCATCTTGATTTTGAAAGCAGAGACTATAACACACAGATAAAGATACAGTATAAGAAGTTCCAACAAATCTTCAATGCTGATCCAAGTCACTTAGATATTCATAAAGCATCACTGTGGAAAGACGCAGTTCCAATAGTCGTAGACTTCTGTAAAGAAAAGAAAGTGCCTTGTCGTAATAAAGGAGGAACGAATAAATACTGGAAAACTACAGATGCTCCAGCATTTCATGGAACAAGAGGTAATTTTGAGGATATAGAAAATTGGATAAAAAAGTTAGAAGAAGGAAAATGGTATGAAATACTGTTTCATCCTGGAATGTATGATCCAAGCTGCAAATCAAGCCTCAATAAAGAACGAGAACAAGATAATAAACATATACTAAAATTACATTCTATAATGAAGAAATATAATATTAAAGTGGCCAGCTATTATGACTTAGCAACTACAGACTAAGGAAGTCATAGTTGAAAAACACGCACCCGCAAAAGCCACTGCCAGGGGGACCCATTGCAGCAGCAATGGGGTTTTGTTGAGATGTAAAATCAATCAGCAAACTAGAAAATGAAATAAAAAAGAGCCAAATAACAAAATAAAAGAAACAACTACCCAAACATCATTGCAGCATCTTTTTCTCCAGAATCTTTCTGAATAACTTTCTCTGCTGCGTCAAGGAAATCCTTTTCAGAAACACTGAATCTATTTTCGCGAATAGCAAAATAACCTGCTTCTGTGCAGACGGATTGAATTTCAGCGCCACTCAAACCTTCAATTTTTTTATAAAAGACATCATAATTGATTCCTTTATCAAGTGCCATTCTTTTACTGTGGATTTTGAAAATCTGTAAAGCACCTTCTTTGGAAGGTAATCCTACTTCAAGCAATCTATCCAATCGTCCTGGCCTGAGAATCGCAGGATCCAGAATATCTTTTCTGTTTGTGCAACCAATAATCTTAACATTACCAAGCGGCTTAAATCCATCAAGTTCTGCAAGAAGTTGCATAAACGTACGCTGAACTTCCCGTTCACCTGAAGTACCTAATTCCATGCGCCGTGCGGCAAGTGCATCAATTTCATCAATGAAGACAATAGAAGGTGCTTTTTCTCGTGCAAGTTCAAAAATTTCTTTGACAAGCTTTGCTCCTTCACCAATAAATTTCTGAACAAGTTCTGATCCTACAATTTCAATGAATGTGGAATTAGTAGATGCAGCAACTGCTTTTGCAAGCAATGTTTTTCCTGTGCCAGGAGGACCATGGAGAAGTACTCCCTTTGGAGGTTCAATTCCTATTTTCTTAAACAAACCAGGGTTTTTCAGAGGAAGTTCAATCACTTCAATAAGTTCTTGTACTTGTTTGTCTAATCCGCCAACTTCTTCCCACTTTGTCGTTGGCTTATCAATGATGACAAATTTTTCTACATGGAATTTTTTATTAGAAGGAATTTTTCGAATAATAGTAAGATTTTTCTGTTCAGCAAGAACAGTATCTCCCACACGAAGATCAGTGCATTGGCTGGAAATGCTCACATAAAACTTGTTACCGTTTGGTGTTTTGATGATTGCGTTATTTTCAATAATATCCACAACATCACAGACCATTAATGCAGGCTGACGAAATTTGTTCAACTCATTCTGCAAGTGAGAAACAGTTTCTTTGAGAATTCTATTTTCCATTTCGAGGCGGCTGTTATCTGTGGTGTAGCTGTACATCACATTATCAAGTTGATTATCCACCTGGCTATTCATAGTGAAGAGTAATTAAGTAACATATATAAACATTGCGCTTCATTCCACTGGAGATTTGACACAAACTAAAAGTCAAAAGAAAAGAGTTCTTTACTGCTTTTCGTAAGAAGCGCTGGTCCTGTTTTCGTCATCCAAACATCATCTTCTATCCGAATCCCAAATTGTTCTGGAACATAAAGACCTGGTTCAATAGTAAAACACATATTTTCCTGAATAATATCTTTACTTTTTGGACTCACGTTAGGTGCTTCATGCACTTCAATCCCAATTCCATGGCCTAAACTATGAGGATAATCAATTGCTGATCGAGAAACAGCATCAATGGCACTGAATTTTTTCTTCAGTGCAACAGCAGCAAAAGCACGTTCATTCGCCTGCCGCACTTTATTGTACGCATGCCGCTCTTCATCGCTAGGCTTCCCAAAGTAAATTGTTCTGGAAATATCAGAAATATAATTATTGTAGCGAACTCCAAAATCTAAAACACAGAATCCTTTCTGCAAACGAATAGGTTGCGGAACATAATGCGGGAGTGCGGCGTTTTTCCCTGATGCGACAATAGTTTCAAAAGAAACAACAGTACCTCGCTTTTTTGCTTCAGTAGCAATAAAATCTGCAATATCTGTTTCTGTTACAAACTTCTTGCGATTCGACCGTAATTCTCTGCAAAGTGTTTCAAAAATATCATCCGCAAGTGCAGCAGCGTGCTGTAAGAGCTGAATCTCTTCTGAACTCTTGATAATGCGTAAAGCACGACAAATTTCCTGCAGCGGCTTGAATGTATGCCCTTGAAGCTCTTTCCGCAATGCTTTATGCATGAAAATAGTCACATACTGTTCATTAATCCCAAGAATTTTCTTTCCTTTGAGAAGTTTCTTAATCTCTTGAAGGGGATTTTTGTAGGAGATAACAGAAGAAAAAGGAGAATACCGTTTTGCACGTTCATATTCCAACGCAGAGACAAGAAACACTGCTTCCCCTTTTTTAGGAATAACAAGAAAGCAATACTCTAATTCAAGATCAGTAAAATACAGCATGTTTGGATCTTTAATGGTTGTATTGATGACGAGTGCAGCGTCTATCTTTTTCTTGGTAAGACAAGCCTGCATCTTATGAACCCTATCTGCAAACACGGCTTTTTCCATGCAATCCAAATCTTTTTATAGGTATATAAACTTTGTTCTCAACATGCAAGAACAAAGTAAAATAGAGAAGAAAATATTAGGAAATGGACTAACGATCATTCACAAGCATGTCCCTGCAGAGACAGTGACAGTAGAGTTTTCCGTGCACACAGGAAGCATTATGGAAACAAGACAAGAAGCGGGGTTATCGCATTTTCTTGAGCATCTGTTGTTTGAGGGAACAAAAAAAAGACCAACATCAAAAGCAATCGCGAATGAAATCGAAAAGTATGGTGGAGAGTTTAATGCAGCAACATCACAGGAGCGAACCTATTATTATGTCAAGATCGCAAAAAAACATTTCCCCATTGCATTAGATATTTTACAAGACATGTTCACAAACTCGCTGTTTGATAAAAAAATCATCGAAAAAGAGCGGAAAGTAGTCCTTGATGAGATAAATATGATTAATGATAATCCGCGCCATTATCAATGGATTCTTTTTAACAGAGCATTGTTCGGAAAACATGCAGCAGCACTGCCCGTGTACGGGAATGTCCCTATCATAAAAAAGATAACAAGAGAACAAATAATGAAATACTTCTCAAAATGGTATATCCCCTCACAAATAACAGTGCTTGTTGTAGGAGACATACCAAATGCGACTGCTGCAGTGGAAGCAGCGTGTGGAAATTGGAGTAAAAAAGATATAGAAATTCCTGTAATCGCAAAACCAGCTCCAAATATATGCACAAAAACAAAAGAAGCAAAGAAATTAGGACAATCCTACTTGGTTCTAGGCTATAAAGCACCGTTGCGTGCTGCGCCAGAGAATGCAACCATTGATGTGATCAGCGGCATTTTAGGGAGAGGACAATCTGGATGGTTGTTTGATGAAATTCGCGCAAAGCGAGGATTGTGTTATAGTGTGGGAATAGAATATGACGCGAACAAAACAATCAGCAGCATTGGCATTCATTGTGGAACAAACAAGAAGAATCTCAAAAAAGTGCAGGAACTTATTTTAGAACAACTCAACAGATTGAAAGAAGTGAATCAAGAAGAAGTTGAAGAAGCAAAAACGTTCATTGATGGTTCGCTTGCGTTACGTAGGGAGAATACAGCAGCAGTCGCAGAAGAACTTGCATATTGGCATCATACTGCATCGCTGGAGAAATATGAAAAATATTTAGACGAAGTGAAAAAAGTCACTGCAGCAGATGTCCAACAGTTTGCAAAAACATGGTTTACGGATAAATATACAATTGCTATTTTGGAGCAGAAGAAATAGTATCCTCTACTTGATAGTCGCCAAACTAATCTAAACAATCGCCTTACAGTGCTTTTGAATCCCTAATCTATTTTAAATTATTGACGTAACAAACAAAGAAGAGAAATTAAAGAGTAATACGTAAATTAATTAAGCACTTCAAAATCAACACAAATCCTAAACGCGCGTGGCTTGTGTTGCCCACACTTAAAAATCCCAAGTATCTTGCATTTCTTCCCCGCGACAGCACATGCTTTCTCTATCTTCACCACAGCATCTTGAAAGTGATCTTCATGCAAAAAATCATAACAATGAACAATGGTTCCTTTTTTTGCAACTACAAGTGCAACATCAAGAAATTCTTCAGAAGACTTTGGCAATGGCATCAAAATACGATCAAACTTCTTTCCTAATTGCGGAACAACAGTGCGAACATCGCCATTAAACAAGAACACATTCTTCAATTTATTTGTAGCAATATTCTTCAATCCATACTGATGCCCAACTGGATTGAGTTCAACCCCGTAAATTTCTTTTGCAGAAGTATTTTTTGCAAGAACACAAGGATATGGTGCACACCCACTAAACATAACCAAAATAATTTCGCCTGGTTTTACCAGCTGCAGAATTCGCTTTCGTTCTGTACTTAATCGAGGAGAGAAATATACATTCTCCACATCGAGCCAAATAGAAACACCATTCTCCCGATGCATAGTTTCCCGTGTATCAACTCCTGCAAGAAACCTCATGTGTTGAGTTCGAAATTCTCCCTCATGACTCCCTTCTTTTTTGAGAACAGTTTTGACAGAAGGAACAAGCTGAAGTAATGCCTCTCCAAGATATTTTGCTTTAGGAACAAGTTCTTTATCTATTTCCACAATTGCGATAGTGCCTATATGATCAAAAGCAGTTTTGAGTCTCTCCAACTCTTTTTTAGTAAAATGTGCTGCTATTGTTTTCTTGAGATTGGTTTCTTTCAAGAATCGCTTGGGAAGTTGTGCAGCAACAACAGGATATTTTCTCTTGAATTTTGTTTTAGAGACAAGAGGAAAATACACAAATCCTTGTTTAGAAACAACTTTATAGTTAGGAGAAAAGTTATTGCTTTCAGTAAGATAAATCTTAACCTTTTCAGCATCAGATATTGGAACTTTGACTGCGTACATTAGAAAAAATCCCCCAATCCTTTCTGTTTTTTTGATGTATGCAACAATTCAAGCTTTTCAAGGGTCGAAGTAACACGGTCTCGAGAAAAACCACGATTATCACAAAGCAAATGAATAATTTTTTGAGAATCAAAAGAAGTAAACTGCAATTCATAATCTTTTGTAACAGGCATATCTTGGAAGACATTATAAATTTCTTTCCAGGAAAAGGAATAATGCTTCTCCCATTCCGCTGCAGCAAAGAGAGCAGTAAAATCTTTTTTATGTTCGTGCAATAGTTTCAAAGCTTTTTTTGGCCCTATGCCAGGAATTCCTTGTCTATTATAATCAGTCCCAATAAGAACTGCAAGAGCAATAAGTTGTTCACGATCAATTTGAAGCGTATTCAAAACATCAGCAGTCAAAATAAGTTGGGGTTTGACTGTTTCATAGGAATGCGTTCCTGCCTTTTTTCGTTTACCTGCGATGGATAAATTTCGTATAAGGCGAGGAATTCCATACAACAATGTATCATAATCCTGACTTGATCCATAATCAGCATCCCCTTGTTTAACAAGGTAAGCAACTTGTGCTTCTCCTTCGCTTGCTGCCTGAACAATAGGCAAGCCAAGCGCAGTGATCAGTTCTTTTGCATCAACGAGCATTTCTGGAGTAAGGCGTGCAGTTCTACTGGCAAACTTTTTCATTGCTTCAATATCTTCTGCTTCTTTTGCAGTTTCATACGCTTCTGCTGCCTCTTCTTTAATTTGGCGTCGTCGTTCTTGCTCTTGTCTTTTGAGCGCAGGAGGTTTCCCATCAAAAACAAAAATAAGCTGAATATTGTGTTGCATGAGATTGGTTGTTCTGCTAAATAATCCCATTAAATGCGAAGTCACATTTCCTTGAGAATCAGTCAACAAACTTCCATCAGGAGATCGAATAGAAGAAAGAAACTGATACAAAATATTGTAGGTATCTATTGCAATTTTTTTACCAGCAAGCTCTTTCAATTCTATTTCTTTCCCTTCAACAAGATCACGTAATTGTAAGCCCATGAAGGAAGAAAAACATAACTGTAAATATAAATGTATTGTCAGAGAAACACGCACAAGCAAAGTAAATATTCGCTCAGCAAAGTCCTAGGACACAATTCATCCATTAAATAAAAAGTAAAACAATCTAAACTAATGAAGTAAAAAAGACATAGGGATTCAGAAGTGGCGAGGCGAATAAAAAGCAATGATGTAAATAAAAAATCTTACGCATCAATGCTTTTCTTCCACATAACCTCAAATTGATCTTTCAATAAGGAAGCAAACGCAGGGCTTTCAATCCAAAAAGAAAGATAGTCTTCTTCCTGTTCAATTTCTGGCTGTCCAATAGTAATGCGGCAAACTTTTCCATCAAACGTGCTAAAGCGAATGCTTTTCTGCTCTTCTTTCGGGTAATAGCGGATTTTCACTCCAATCTTTTTCCATTGAGCAATCGCCTTCTTATTCTGCGTTGTTTGCTGCACTAAAAAGCGAAATTCTACCCCTCGCTTGACTGCGTCTGCGACTGATTTTCCGCTGTGATAATCAAAATATAAGTCTCCCACAAAAGAATAGCCAAAATACTGTGCGTTATCTGATGCTTCAGAAAGCATCTGGACAATTTTCTTTTTGCCTTTTAATACAAGCGCGACATCCTGAAGATCAGATTGTTTTGTAGAGATTTGATGTTTAAGATCTTGAAGTTGTTTGCCTAAAAGAGTAAGTGTTTGTTGTTTTCTCTCAAGTTGTTCTTGAAAAGGACTAATGCCTATCAGTTTATACTGTTTTGGACGAAGATCTAAAACAGCAACATATCCTTTCTCAATAAGGGAAAGTAATGACGCATAGACTTTGTTTGAAGGAACAGAAGTATGCTGCTGGATATCTTGAGCTGTTGTACTGCCTAACTGCACAAGTGCTAGATAGACTTTTGTCTCGTAATCAGTAAAGCCAAATTCTTTAAGGAGCTGTTGTTTTTGCATGATATTCACAATATAAGGACTCTTAGGACTAGAAGAAGTCCTTTATTTATAAAAATGGTGTTTGGTTTCTCTCCACATGGAGTACCAATTCACGAACAAAGAAAGAACAAAACAGTATCTTGCGGAAATAAGAAAAGCAATGAAAGGAGAGAAATATTTTCCTGCAAATCAGACAGGAGATGTTGTGCTGATGTTGTCTTCAGTACAGATATATGAGCCATATGTAGATTATGAAGCACTAAAACATGTTGCAAGACGATATATTAAGGAAGGATTAGAGTTTATGGTAGGAAATGCATACAAAGTGACTGGAGAGTCTAACATCAATTATTACGCACCACACAAAGAAAAAGATTTGAAAATAAGATACTTAAGAGAGATTCAGTATCCTCTCCTATTAACAACAAGAACGTCAAGTGCTCTAAGAAATAGTATGCAAAGCAAAATTACCATCACTTCTCAAGAAGAGTGGGATAAGAAAATGCATATCGATGCGTATGAATGGAAATATCTCGCAGTATTTGGTACCACAAGAGATCTTTCTTATGTTTGGCTGCCACATCCTGAATGTGCAGAGGAATTCAAAGAAATAGTAAGAACCGTTGTGCAAAGAGAAAGAGCAGAAGTAATCGAGAGAAAATTAGATGAATATTATCAAAAAAGGAGGATGGAACAATGAATCAACAAATCGGCGTCAAAGCAATCATCGAGAAAGACAACAAAATCCTCTTATTAAAACGCTCAGAGAAATATGAACACTTAACAGATTGCTGGGACATTCCTGGTGGCAGAATTAATTTTGGTGAAGACCCAGAAGAAGGACTCAAGAGAGAAATCAAAGAAGAAACAGGACTCCAATTAAAAGAAATAAAGCAGATTCTTGACGCATCAACAGTCTTCAAAAATGAAGAAAAGCATATTGTACGGATTACCTATCTCTGCACAGTAGAAGAAGGAAAACATGAAATAAGTCATGAACACACACACCTCGAATGGATTCCAAAAGAGAAAATGAAAGCATTAGAATACAAAGACACGCTTTTAAAGAAAACAGTTGAAAAACATTTCTAAGAGAATAATGTTATTATTCGCCTTACCGCTTCTGAATCCACCTATATTTCTTATTTTTAAAATTAAAAAAAAAGAATGTGAGAAAAAAAAGAAATGTACTAAATGAATATTGAGAAAAAAAAGAAAAACAAAAAAAACTATTCAGCAACCTGAACAGTCAACAATAATTTCTCATATTCATCCGTGTTACCTGAATTAGTAATATAATCCACATAGACATCATAGATATAAGTACCTGGAAGTGTTGGTCCGCCTGCATTAGTGATAGTATCCCCTACTTCAATAATCAGAGGTAATACCAATTCTTCACTTCGTTCAAGAGTATATGTGGTATACAAATTCTTGCTCATCCATGCTTGAATAAGTGCATCATCAGTTTCTAAAATACTTCCACTGAAATCTTTTGCTTCACGGAATTTAATAGTCACCACAAAATCATGATCTCCAATAATGTTTTGAATACCAACCCCCGCAACGTACACATCACCAGGGTGCAAATTCTTCACAAGAGGAGTGGACAACGTTGCACGAGTATTGCTTTGCATTCGAGTATCGAGCAATGCTTTCTCAGAATCTGACAATGTATAATCCTGTACTTCTGCTTCAACAGATTCCTCAACAGTACTTTCCTCTGCAACGATTTCCGCAACATCAGCTGTCTCTTCTGCAGCTTCCGCAGAAGGACAAAGTGATGTATCAGAAACCTCTGAACCATCAGCACACACATAGACTTTTTCTGGTCTACAGCCAATCAAAAATAAAGCCAAGACAAAAATACAAAATAAAAATACTTGTTTCATGTTCATTTTACCCATCCTCCATTTGTAATAATTTCATATTAGGATAATCCGTATCAATACTTAATAATATCTTTTTTGGAAATTCGCCAGGGGCAAGCAACAACGAAGGAAGTTTTTTCATCTGACCAGCAACAAACGCAGTGGCAATTTCCCCTTCAGAACATTTCTTTTTGTTCTTTGCTTTGCAGTAATACTGAACAGAACCAACTGGAGAAGGAACAGCAACTATGCAATCTATTTCTCCTTTTTTGATAACAGAAAATTGGAGAAGTTGCATATTCTTTGTTTGGAAAAATGCAGCAACGCGCTGTGCAAAAGGATCATCTGTAGGAATAGAAACTGCAGGGGGTGCTGCCTGTGGAACAACAATAAGGGGCTGTTGTTGACTTATTTTTTTCTGTTTTCGTTCAGGAGACTTTTTTACAGTAAGTTCAGGAGAAGCTTGAGGAGATTGTACCTGTACTACTGGCTGAAGAGGAACAACCGATTGCTGATATAAAACAACAGGAGAAGGAGGAACTGGAGAAACCGGTGCAACAACAGACAATCGAGAAAAATGCGAACGAAGCCCCTCATTAATCTCTTGTTCTGTCGCAAGATACCACTTCCAAAAAAGATAAGTTTGTCCATTTGCAGTGACTTCAATAGGTTTTGCATAATCTTTGATTGTCCGAAGAGAAACGCGAAACAAAGGGGATTGTTCTGTATCAAGAATCACTTTTTGCTGTCGAAGAAGTTCAAAAGTCCCACGATCTTTTTCATGAAGATATTTGAAGAGATCCTGTAATTTTTCTTTTTGCTCAAGCGCATAATACGCAGGGCTACCACCAATTTTGACAGAACTAACCCCCAGCTTTTTATCATGAACAAGATCAGAAAGCACAGCGCCCATGACAAAAGTATCTGCATGAAATTGTTTAGTAAGATCAGAAGGAACAACATACCCTTTTGTGCGAACAACCTCAAGTACTTGGTTCTTATCGATCATAAAAAATCGAAAGAAAGGTGGTTTTATATAGATTGTGCTAAAAGTCCTGAAAGAAATCTAAGGCCGCAACCAACGCGTTTCCCAGAAGCTGACATCTCCTTCAGCGTCAACAACAGCAAGCAAAAGGCGCTTTTTGGTACTATGAGCAACCCTATTTTTTGCAGAGAAATCATGCCAAGTCAAAACATCTGCCTCATATGTTGGATACACAATCCATTTTGCGTGATCTTCCCCAGGCTTAACACCTCTATCATAAACGCGGAAATCAGCGCCAAATTTCAGAGCAGTTTTAACAAGATATCCTCGATCGCGAAGGTCTCGATAGACACGATATTTCATCCAGAATTTCTTCTCTTTTCGCTCTGCTTTTTTGAGGAATGCATCAGAAGAGATTTTTTTACTGTGAGGATCAAGAATTTTGATTTTCTCTTTTTCTAGAAGATAGAGTCCTTCCAAAAAGGAGAGATAAACTCGGTGATCGTGTATCTCACCAAAACGCCCCTGATTATGAAGTTCAAGAGCAACATCACTATCGTCAGTTTGCACAATGTCAGAGACAATGCGGCAGGAAATAGGTTTTGGTTTTGTCATAATATGCATTACGGACAAGTAATTAATAAAGCTTTAGGCTCTGTGGAACTACAACTCGAGCGGCTTATCCTGCGTATAAGAAACTCCTTTTTGTAAAGCCAATGCTGCCTTCTGCAATTCAGTACCTAAGTAGAATGCGTGAGAAAGATCACAAACCTTGTGTTCAAGAACAAGTTTTGTGTAAAGAGCAAAAGGATCTGTGCCAGAAAATTCATCAAGTCGTTTGCCGTCCGGATCAGTGTGTGTCACAAAAATCATGCCATCTTTCAAGCAAAGAATAAGATTACCACGAGGATCTCCTATTCGTTTCAATGGTGCATGGTACTCACAAAGAATTTGCGCAGCAGCAGCCCAGTTATTTTGGTACATGTGCGCACTGCTGGATATAATAGTAAGGTTTCCAGATGCGATCGCAAGCGCAGAAGCAACAGTATACTGAAGCTTGCGAAGCCCAAATGCGTTTCTGGGCCATGCATGGAACATATCATTGCTCCGGAAAAATGCAGTCAAATACAAGAGATTGTTTTGAATAAGGAACTCCACAAGAATTAAGCAAGGGGGTTTTTCATTGGTAAGATCTTTTTCAATATCCCAAGTTACTGCAAGGGCACGTCGTGTATGTGGAGTTTGTCGAAGGGTAGCAATGAGCAACTGAATTTGATCTACATTTTTCTGCTGTCGCAACCGCTGCCCATAAGAATATTCAACCCCTTCAAGTGCAGCAGCGCTTACCACTTGTGGATAATAGGAAAACAGATCATCTTTGGTGAATTGAAAATAAGGAAAAAGCTGTGGATGATCAGGATCTTCTTTTTCGATGACAGAAATAATGTTTAAGAGTTCGCGTTGATCAACATTATAATCACTTTTTTTAATAGTGCCTAGTGCAGTAATAAGATGAAGAATTTCTAACCATGCCGGCCCAATAAAATCATGACGCACAGGAAAACCGCTTTTTTCTGAAGGGAATGTATCTGGGACAGGAACAGTAGCAGTAGGAAAAATTTCAGGCGCTCCATAAGAAGGAAGTTGAGAAAGTTGCTGAAGGAGTACAGGAAGTTGAGAAAAATCTTTGACATGTTGATAGTCATGCACAGTAACATGTACTCGAAGGTTTTCAAGAGAAGCAAACGGAATTTCTTTGTCTATAAAAACACCTTCAACACCAAGAACTGCATGATCTGCACCAACACCGTTGGAAAAAAATGAGAGCAATGCCTTTCCCGATCCATTTAAATCAATGCCAATGATGATCAAGTGACGTATTGCTTTGTTTGCAAGACAATTGCGAAGCACGCCATTGAATCCTTCATCACGAGAATATAATTGCCCAACAAGAGCATAATGCTGTGAATCAAGATGTTTCAAAATGAATTCTTTTTTTGTCCAAAGAGTCACAATCCCAACAGAAGCAAAAGGATTACCCACACTCACAAGATCAGAAAAACAGACAGGCCAGGGTTGAGATTGCATAAAAAAGGGACAATTACAGAACTAATAAAGGTTATCATGTCAGATTTATCTCCTCAAGTACCTTCGAAACATTAATTAAGTTCACCACACTTTGTTTTATCTATGATCAAAAATGATATTAAAAAACTATTTGATATCGCAGGACTTGAACGCAAGCACGAAGAATTACGACAAAAGGCAGCAAATAATGAGGTAATTGAAGCAGAGAAAAAAGCCAAGATGCTTGAATATGCTCTTGAACATGTAGATGTTACTGCATTTATTGCTGTTCATGCAACAGATTATTTTCCTGAAAAAGGAGTTATCACGCCATCAGGACATTCTACATTTAGTTTTCTTGACAAATTTATTTCAAATAATTCAAAAAAAGTTATTCAAGATTTACAATTAAAGGTTCCAAGAATAACTGTTCACTTTACTTTAAATTATGTAGTAGAGGGAGTTGCAGCACAGGGCCAATATTTTACATGGAACACAAAATATGCAATATTAATTCCCCTCAAAGATTTTATCCAAAGAGTCACTTGTCTCAATCCTGTTGACACATGGATTATTGGTAAACTCCCGCTGCCCTCTTCTGCAGAGATTTTAATGCCTGAAAAAGAATACACATCTAACCCAAAAAAATGGGATAAATTAGCAGGAAAAGCAAAAGTTGTCCCTTACCCAAAAAAGTATAATCTCAAAGAAGCAATAGGTATCCGAATACGCCAGCGCGGATATCAAGTAACAGAAGGGGGAGACCATAGCTGGTTCGAAGGGCTGGACATTCAATATCTTCAAGGATTTATACAAAAAAGCACATTCCTTTCTACAGAAGAAAAAGAAAGATTGTCTGCTCTTGCTGTTACTTCTGGATTTAGTCATTGGAATAAGATTTTTACAGCAATTGCGCAAAAAGCAGGGGCACAAACAGGAAAACATTTTAGAACAATATGGAGAGAGATGGAAATATTCGCAGAAGAGTTATATAATATTCTTTTTAATCCCACTTATGAACGAGATATCTCTGTTAAAGAAATGATTGAAAGTTTCTCTTTTAAACATAAAACAATTCCAGCACTAAAAAGACAAGTAGAAATATATATTGAGAAAGTAAGAGAAGAGATGAAATCTGGAAAATACAAAAATAAAGAGGAAATAGTATCACTTAATCTTCTTAGTACTGAATTAATTAAAATAGCAAAATTGTTGGAACAAATAATTGCCAACGGAGAAAAGAGTAAGGATATTTCCTGGGAAGAATTTTTGAAAAAAGAAAAAATAATATAAATTACTCTGTCTCCTCATCCTCAAACAACGAATAAATATCAATACTATAAAGAATAATAGAAAGCTCTGCTTCTTTCACAAAACTATCAGAACTAAACGAAACAAGCCCCTGATCAACAGCATCGGAAATCTCCAAATCCCCTTGCTGTATTAAAACAAGTGTATCATAAGTAGTAGTGATTTCAAACGTTGGATCTTCTTGTTCACCGTTTTCAAGTTCAACAAGTTCATCATTTTCAAGCACTGCGTAAAGATGATGATCAAAATCAGAAAGATATATATTAACCACATCATTGCCAAAGAACGTCAAGACAATGTCAGGAAGCCCACTTGCTTTCTCATTATAAGTATCTTTGTAAGTAACAAGAAGATCATTAGTAAAGAGTTCTTCTGCAGTAACAGCGCCAGTAATACCATTCATCCCATTTGCAACACTGACTATATACAACCCGAGCAAGAAGATACCAAAAAAGAAAAATGCCTGAATGTGTCTTGGCTTTCGCTGTTTTTTCACCATTATAAACTATTTTCTCATATCTAACATATATATAGTTTTGGATTTTGAAGATGCTATTTTCAAGAGGCAAACTATATATACGACAAACCAAAACAAAGCATCTATGGAACTCGTCTTTTTAGGAACAAGCGCAATGGTGCCAACAAAGGAAAGAAACCACAGCAGTATCTTTCTCAAATATGAAGGAGAAGGAATATTGGTTGACTGTGGAGAAGGCACCCAACGACAGTTTAAGATTGCAGAAGAAACTGCAACAAAAATAACTAAAATTCTCATTAGCCATTGGCATGGAGACCATGTGCTTGGCCTTCCGGGGTTATTACAAACACTCAGTGCATCAGAATATGCAAAAAAAGATACTACTTTAGAAATATACGGTCCAAAAGGCTGCAAAAAACAAGTAGAAGCAATGCTTGTGGCGTTTCCATTTGACAATAAACTCAACATGATTGTTAAAGAAGTGAGCAGCGGCACATTCGTTAAAACTGAAAATTTTGAGATAGATGCATTCCCTATGGAACACAGCATTCCCTGTCTTGGCTTTAAGTTTCGAGAATTAGATAAAAGAAGAATTGATATTGCAAAAATAAAAAAGCTCGGCATTCCTGAAGGTCCTTTACTTGGAAAACTGCAACTAAACAAAGCAATAACGCACAATGGGAAAAAGATTTCCGCAAAGGACACCACATATATTGTTCCAGGAAAACACATTGGGTTTATTACAGATACTGGACAATGCAAGAGTTGTTTGGAAATTGCAGAAGGAGTAGATGTTCTTATCTGCGAAGCAACATTTATGGAAAAAGAAGCAGAAAAAGCTGAACAATATAAACATCTCACTATCAAACAAGGAGCATTAATTGCGCATACCACAAATGTAAAAAAATTAATTCTCACACATTTCTCGCAGCGATATAAAGATAAATCAGAAATTGAAGAAGAAGCAAAAGATGTTTTCCCAAATGTCATTCTAGCGTATGATGGAATGAAGTTGACTATTTAATAACTTTTCAGTGCAAGTTTGATATCTCCTGCTTTCACTGTTTTTCTTCCGGCATGATGAGCAAATTTGATTGCATAACCTGCAATATCAGTTGCTTGATTTTCTAGAATTTTTTTGAGTGCCATTTTAGCATCATCGCTTACTCTATCAGCTCCTGCTTTTTTAATGAGCACATCAATTGCTGCGATAGGAATGCCACGTTTTGCCATAGTATATCAAATACTGAACAGCTTTAAATACTTTTTTGAAGAATCCCCAAACACAAAAACACGCACAAGCAACATAAAACAATCGCTTACCAAAGTCCTACATCACAATTCATCTATTTTTTATTATTTCTATAATAAAATAAAGAATGATCAAACAGCAAAGCGAATAAAGAAAGCACATATAAATAAGAAAAACAAAAAGATTCCTATGAGCAGAAAAAGCAAAGGAATTTCCTACGAGCGAGAGCTTATTCACCTGTTCTGGGGAACAAAAGAATGGGCAGCGACAAGAGTAGCGGGCTCAGGAAATACACAATATCCTTCTGTAGATATTATTGCAGGAAATGCGCTGAGAAAACTTGCGATTGAATGTAAAAGCGTCAAAAATGAATCAGTATACATCCCAAAAGAAGATGTCGAACAGTTGCAAACATTCGCAAAACTGTTTGGTGCAGAGCCATGGATTGCTGTCCGCTTCGCAAAAACAGCATGGCATTTCATGAGTATGGAAAACTTGGAATTAACAGAGCGCTGTGCAGTGATTACCACAGAAAATATTAAGCTCAAAGGATTATTATTCAATGAAGTGATCGGAAAGTTTGAGTAAAAGCAATATTATAAAAAAGAACTATTTCATCCAACTATATTTCTTCCGAACATCTTTCAAAAACACAGAAGGAGACTGAACTCCTAATTCTGTAATAAATGCCTTCACATCAGGCATGATAATTGCTTCAAATGCAGGATCTTCAACAACAATACCACGAGGAGCATCTTCCCAAACTTCTTCAGGAGCACGCATTTCAACCACTTCTTTGTGCCGTTTGCTTGCGTGAGCATCAAACTTCCATGCGTTGGAACAAATATACAAAGGAATCTTTCGGGCAGTAAGTAATTCAGCAAAAATACCAGAACCTACTTTATTATACACTGCATACGAAGTAATTGCATCACTGCCAAAAAGTGCAAGATGTGCATCCTTCATTGCAATGCCAGCAGCACTATCCACAAAATGTTTTATAGGAATCCCTGCTGCAGCAATCTCGCTTGCAGTTCTCCTTCCCTGAAATAATGGCCGAGTTTCTGTGTTATGAACAACAAATTTCTTTCCTTGCTTTTTTGCAGCAAGAAGCACAGCAACAACAGTAGAAGAATGGCAATGGGTATAAACAATGCTCCCCTGACGAATTTTTGCGGCGCCAAGCTGTGCAATCCTATCTTTTGCAGTATCAAGATGAAGAATCACTTCATGAATTCGTTGGCTAAGAACTTGAAATAATGAATGGTGTTCATCATAAGAATAAATATTATGAAAGACATACGCGAGTGCATTCCGCAAACAAGGTTCTGTTGGTCGTGCAGCAATAAGTTGATCACGAGCATGATAAAGCTCAGCAAGAACTGCCTCTTTAGTGACTGCATGAGATTCTTTAAGCACAAGAAGAAGAGAACGTACCCCTTCACGAGCTACCCCTTCTGCTCCTTGAATCCGCAATGTTTTAATGTCTTGAACAACTTGAGTAAATTTCATAGTAACCGCCTGAGCAAAATGAAATAAATAAAAAAAGAGTAAAAAGAAGCAAATAATTATTTTTTCTTTTTAGGTTTTTTTCCTACTTTAATGCCAAGCTTTTTCTCAATAAGAGCTTCTTGTTGTTCAATTTTCATTTCTTCTGCAACAATGCGCCGAGCAATTTTTTCAATATTCAAATCGACACGAGCAATACGTCGTTCAAGAAGAACAAGAATGCGCAAACTATACACAATTGCTGCAAGCGTCCCAACAATAATAGCAAGAATAATGACTTCTAAAGATACTGCCTCTGTTGCCATGATAATAAACACCTCTTTGTAAAACCCACCTAATCTTTCTTTTTATATACAATGGGATATAAAAAGCTTTCTTTTTACTCAGTAAAGGTAACGAAAAGAAAAGAAAAAGGGAAAAATGTCTTTTTGTACCCTCTCACCCCCCCATTTCTTGTGGAAAGGATATATTTAAAAAATAATATGAAACAATATAATAAAAAATATGATAAAAGAGGAAAGAGTAAGAGACAAAAAAGAACTTTAATTATTTGTAATTTCTCGACGAAAAAAATAGATAAATTAATAAATAATTATAATAATAGTAATAATAAAACAAAAGAAAAAACAAATAAAATTCAAATTATTTAATGTAATTCATTATTTTTTATTATTTTTATTTTCCATAAGAAATGAAGGATAAAATAATAATATAATTAATTACTATATAGAAAATAATAATATAATAATATTATTATTATAATAAAATAGTAAAAATAAAGAAGGACTAGAAATAAAAAAAGAGAAAAAGTAGTAAAAAAAGAGTAAAACAAATAAAGTAAATTTTTACTAAATAACACATACAAACGGTTATTCTCCTATTCTTAATCAAACAAACCCAAAATTAAGCCAAACCTAGACAAACTTTCTCTTTACTCTAAACACCAATCTCACCCAAACCCCTTTCCATACGAAATCAAGGGGGGAGGGTATAGTTTTTATCCTTTTCTTCAGGATTTATTCTCTGTAATTCTCTGTGAGAAAGGGGTAAAAAAACTGAATTAAAAAACTATATAAACCTTGGTTTCCTATGGAATTATATGGAAGAAAAGAGGCTAAACAACATATTTGAGAAATTTCTAAGTCAAGTGTCTATTTTCAAAGATAAAAAAGTGTTACAATCATCATACACGCCAGATGCGTTGCTTCATAGGGATGAGGAGATTAATCAACTTGCAAAAATTCTCGCTCCTGCATTACGCATGGAACGGCCATCTAATGTTTTTTTGTATGGAAAAACAGGGACAGGGAAAACAGTCACTGCAATATATACTGCTGCGGAAATTAGAAAAGTATCAGAAGAGAGAAATATTCCAATCAAGACAATTTATGTGAATTGTAAATTAAGTAGAATAGCGGATACAGAGTACAGAGTCATTGCACAACTGGCACGAGAATTTAATAAAGATATTCCTGTAACAGGTCTTCCAACAGATGAAGTTTATAAAATATTTTTTAGTGCAGTAGATGAGAAGGAACAGTTGATTATGCTCATTTTAGATGAAATTGATCAACTTATTAAAAAAGTGGGAGACGAAATTATATACAATCTGACAAGAATTAATACAAGTCTGAAGAAGAGCCAGCTCTGTATTATTGGTATTTCTAATGATCTTGTTTTTACAGATAATTTAGATCCGCGGGTAAAATCATCATTAAGTGAAGAAGAGGTTATCTTTGCGCCGTATAATGCGATACAACTTCAAGATATTTTACGGCGACGTGCAGTACATGCATTTAAAGAAAATATTATTGAGCAAGGAGTTATAGAAAAATGTGCGGCATATGCAGCAAGAGAGCACGGAGATGCGCGAAGAGCACTTGAGTTGCTTCGTGTTGCAGGAGAAATTGCAGAGCGCAATGGGGAACAGACAGTAAAGATTGCGCACATAGATAATGCTGAAGAAAAAATTGAGAGGGATAGGGTTATTGATATTGTCAAGACACAACCACGTCAGCAGCAGACAACACTTTACGCGATTTTTTCGCTGTATAATGATAAGAACGCAATAATTTATACAGGGGACGTTTATGACGTCTACAAAACAATGTGTGTAAAGGTTGGTTTATACCCATTAACGCAGCGAAGAGTTTCTGATATTATTGCAGAATTAGATATGCTAGGAATAATAAATGCAAAAGTAGTTTCAAAAGGAAGATTTGGAAGAACGCGAGAGATTTCTGTTGCGATTCCACAAACAATTAAACCAAAGATAATGACTATCTTACAGCAGAGTTTAAATTTAGAGTAAGTTGTTAGAAAATATATGAAGTGAAGAAAATGACGACAAAAAAAGAGCTTGTGCAATTTCTCTTAGCTAAAAAAATTATTGTCACAGGAAAGCTGATGGCAATGATAAAAGAGCAGAATGACCAAGAAACAGAAAAATTATACACAGACATACAAAACAAAGATGATGACAGCATCAGAAAAATTATTTTCTCTTATTTGCAGACGGAAAAACAAAAAGAACAACAAAACAAGGATGTGGAGAAAGAAAATACTCTTGCAACAAATAGTGCCCAAGAGCAAAATAAAGAAGCAACAAATGATGCTTCTGATATAGAAGAAGTAAAAGAAGGAACAGTATCTATAATTTCTAGTTTCACGACAAAGGAAGTAAATAAAGAAATTCAGGATTTTGTTTCCTATTTTAATGAGCGATACAAAACATTAGAGCGTTTATTGAGAGGGAGACAGGAACTGGATAATGTAACAGCCATAAAGCGCGCACTGCAAAAAGAAGAGCGGGAACATGTTGCGATAATTGGCATTGTAAAAGAGATTAATGAAACTAAAAATAAAAATATTATTATCACGCTAGAAGATAGCACAGGAGAAATGAAAGCACTAGTCTCAAAAAATAAAAGAGAAATATATGAGGCAGGAAAGTCATTAGTGCGTGATGAAGTAGTAGGAATAGTTGGCGTTGCAGGAAAAGGAATCATTTTTGTGGAGAAAATTGTGTGGCCAGAGGTTCCTGTCTATAATGAGTTAAAAAAGTCACCTATCGAAGAGTACGCTATTTTTCTCTCAGATATTCACGTAGGTTCAAAACAATTTCTTGCAGCTGCATTTGAAAAGTTTTTGAAGTGGATTAATGGAGAGGCAGGAGATGAAAAGCAGCGCGCGCTGGTAAAAAAAATAAAATATGTTTTCATTGTAGGAGATGTTGTCGATGGAGTAGGTATTTACCCTGGTCAAGAACATGATTTAGAGATGACAGATATTTATGACCAGTATGCTGCGTGTGGAGCATTGCTTGCGCAAATTCCAAAGCACATGAAAATTATTATATGTCCTGGCAATCACGATGCAATGCGATTGGCAGAGCCGCAGCTTCCACTCTATGAAGATATGGCAAAACCCTTATATGATCTTCCAAATGCAGTGATGGTGAGTAATCCTGCGATGGTGAATGTAGGAAGAACAGAAGGATTTCCAGGGATTAGTGTGTTGATGTATCATGGGTATAGTTTTGATTATTATATTGCAAATGTGGATGAGATAAGAAATAATGGTGGATATGATCGTGCGGATTTAGTAATGAAATATCTCCTCCAACGACGCCATCTTGCACCGACGCATGCGTCATGTGTGTATATTCCATTCCGTGATTATGATCCAATGGTCATCAGCAAAATTCCTGATATCTTTGCAACAGGGCACTTGCACAAAACATCTGTTTCAAGTTACAGAAATATCACATTAATTTGTGGGAGTTGTTGGCAGGGCAAAACTGCGTTCCAGGAAAAAATGGGGCACAATCCAGAGCCTGCTCGCGTTCCGCTAGTGAATTTACAGACGAGAGAAGTAAAAATCCTTAAATTTATGGAGTAAATAATATGACGGCAACATCAGCAACATCAGAATGTATGGAAAAATATTTTGAGCGCATAGAAAAAGAAGTTTTCGATGCGTATGGGATAGCGAAAGCTGCGAAAGAGATGGGGTTTGATCCTGAAGACAGAGTGGATATAAAGCTTGCAAAAAATATGGCAGAGCGCGTCGAGGGTCTGATTAGCGTTGTTGCGCAGCAGTTGGTTGGTTCTGGAGTTACGGAAAGAATAATTGAGTTGGAAAAAGAATATGAGCCAATGGACTGGCGTGTTGCGTTGAAGATTGCACTTGAAGTTGCACAGGAAAAGTTCTGTACATTTAAGGATAAAAAAGAGGCAATGGAAGTAGGAATCAGAACAGGGTTTGCGTATCAGACAGCAGGAATTGTTGCAGCACCGCTGGAAGGTTTTACAGGGTTAAAAATTCGCCAGACATATGATGGCAAAGAATATTTTGTTCCTTGCTATGCAGGACCTATTCGTGGTGCAGGAGGAACAGCAGCAGCATTCTCGTTGCTTTTAACAGATTATATTCGTGTTCAGATGGGCTATGCAAAGTATGATCCTTCAGAAAAGGAAATAAATCGATACAAAGGAGAAATTTATGATTATCATGAGCGCGTTACAAACCTTCAATACCTTCCTTCTATGGAAGAGCTTGACTTTTTGATGCGCAATTTACCAGTACAAGTTGATGGGGATCCAACAGAAACAAAAGACGTTTCAAATTATAAAGACACACCGAGAGTGGAAACAAATAAAATTCGTGGAGGCGTTTGTCTTGTTCTTGCAGAAGGGCTTTCACAGAAAGCACCAAAACTCTGGAAGCGTTTGGAAGAATGGGGAAAAGATTTTGGAGTCGAGTGGAGTTTCCTTGGAGAATTTCTCAAATTACAGAAAGATATTAAGGCAAAAAAGAAACCATCAGGGGGAGAACAGAAAAAAGAAAAACTTTCTCCAAATTATACATTCATTGCAGATATGGTTGCAGGCCGTCCTGTTTTGACATTTCCTATGGCAAAAGGAGGGTTTCGTTTACGCTATGGGAGAGCGAGAACCTCTGGGTTTTCTGCAGCAGCAATAAATCCTGCAACAATGCTCGTGCTCGATAAGTTTGTTGCAATTGGAACACAATTAAAAGTCGAACGTCCAGGAAAAGCAGCAGCAATAACAGCTTGCGATATGGTCCATGGTCCAGTAGTATTGTTAGAAGATGGGTCTGTGCGAATTATAGAAACAATTGAAGAAGCAAAAGCATGCAAAGATAAAGTAAAGCAGATTATTTATATGGGAGACATTCTGTTTAATTATGGAGATTTCTCAGAAAATGGTCATATTCTTGTTCCTTGTGGTTATAATGAAGACTGGTATGTGCAGCAGTTACGCAGAGAGATGAAGAAAAATGGAGAAGAGCTCACAGAAGAAATAAGAAATTATATACGAGACCCAAAACAACAAAAAGGATTCAAAGAAATGCTTGAAAGAAGCCAGAAATATAATATTCCTCTCCATCCACAGTATACATATTATTGGACGCAGATCACGCAGCAGCAGTTCGAAGAGCTGTTGCATGCGTTACCTGAGATAAAAATTCTGGAAGAAAAAGTAACAATAAAAAATAGTGCATCAATAAAACAAACAATAGAACTTCTTGGAATTCCACACATTCTTGTGAGTAATGAGTTTATTGTCATAAAAAAAGATGATGCAATGGCATTTTTGTTTTCGTTAGGAATAACACAGTATGAAGACATTGGAAAAACACAAAAAATATATGATGCAACAAAAACAGTGCTCGAAAATGTCAACAATTTTGCAAAAATAGAAATTAGAGACAAAGCAGGAACAACAATTGGCGCGCGAATGGGTCGTCCAGAGAAAGCAAAGATTAGGGAGTTAACAGGATCTCCACATGGGTTATTTCCAATTGGAAGTGAAGGAGGTCGTTTGCGATCATTTCAAGCTGCGTTAGGGGCAAAAAAAGTAACAGCAGATTTTCCTTTGTTTGTTTGTCCATCTTGTGAAAAAGAGAGTGTGCATGGTTTTTGCTATGACTGTCATAAAAAAGCAAAGCAGTTTTTCTTTTGTCAGCTCTGCGGAAAAATTCCCGAACAAGTTTGTAAAGTTCATGGAAAAGCAAAGCAGTATAAAAAACAAGAACTCCCTATTGAGACAGAGTTCACCAACGCAACAAAATATATGCAAGTAGATGGCGTGCCTTCGTTAATAAAAGGAATTAAAGGAACAAGCAACGAAGATCACGTTGTAGAATATATTGGAAAAGCAATTTTACGTGCAAAGCATGACGTCTATGTCAACAAGGATGGGACAATTCGCTATGACATGAGCGAATTACCGCTCACACATTTTAAACCAGCAGAAGTAGGCACTTCAGTAGAGAAACTGTTAGAGATGGGATATGAAAAAGATATTGACGGAAAGCCTCTGGAAAATCCTGAGCAAGTGCTTGAGTTGTATCCACAAGATGTTGTTCTTGCTGCAGCAACAGATGCACTTGATGAGCCATCAGATGCGGTATTGTTTAGAACAGCGCAGTTCATTGATGATTTATTGGTGCGTGTCTATAAGAAAGAACCATTTTACAAGCTGACAAAAAAGAGTGACCTTGTAGGCCATTTGACTATCTGTCTTGCACCGCACATTTCTGCAGGCATGGTAGGAAGAATTGTAGGCTTTTCCAAAACACAAGGATTTTTTGCGCATCCATTATTTCATGCCGCACTTCGTCGCGATTGCGACGGCGATGAAGCAAGTGTCAGTATGTTGTTAGATGGATTTCTAAATTTTTCAAGAAGATACCTTCCTGCACGGATTGGTGCAAGAACAATGGACGCGCCGTTGGTTCTTACTTCTCGCTTGATTCCAACAGAAGTTGATGATCAGGCGCTTGGCTTGGATGTGATGTTTGAGTATCCTATTGAGCTGTATGAAGCAGCAGAAGAGTATCAAAGTGCAAAAACAGTAAAAGTAGAGCAAATAAAAAATAGAGTGAATACACCACTACAATATGAAGGAGTTGGCTTTACACACGGAACAACGAGTATCAACATAGGAATTAGTTGTTCTGCGTATAAGGAGCTTCCCTCCATGGAAGACAAAGTAAATGGCCAGATGCAATTAGCTGTTAAAATTCGTGCAGTGAGTGAGAGAGATGTTGCGCGACTGGTTATTGAAAAGCATTTTTTGAAAGACACTAAAGGAAATCTCCGAAAGTTTTCGCAGCAAGGGTTCCGTTGTGTGAAGTGCAATGAGTCCTACCGCCGTCCTCCATTGTTAGGTAAGTGTTTAGCATGCGGAGGCAAAATCATTTTCACCATTTCAGAAGGTTCTGTTATTAAGTACCTTGCGTTGAGTATTAAACTAGCAGAGACCTATGATGTTTCTCCATATCTTAAGCAGACGTTGGATTTGTTGCAGCGCAGAGTCGATGCAGAATTTGGAAAAGATAAAGAAACGCAGGAAGCGTTAGGGAAGTGGTTTGGGTAAAAACGCACGTAATGATATTTTTATGATTCCATAACCTCGCCAAGCTTCTCTAGTATTCGCTCAGCAAAGTCCTTGTCTGTCTACGCAATCTATTTTTAGTTATTTAAAAGAAAGAAAAGACATAGAGATTCAGAAGCTGCAAGGCGAATAAAAAGTAATAAAACGAGAATCAACTAAATCTTCGCATTGACACTATGCCGTGCACCGCAAGCCATGCATTTCATGAAAACAAAAGCTCCTTCTTTGAGAAGCTTTGTATCAGGTTTTTTACATTCTCTGCAGAGAACAAACTCTTCAAAGTATTGCTCAATTTTTTCATTAATACGAGACGCAGCAATCTTTGTTCCCATGATAACGCCGTTTTTCTTGAGTTCTCCAGGCGCTGCAAGTTCTCTAAGAATATACTTGAGAAGGTGTTGTGGTTTTCTTCCAAGGGTATCCGCGATCTGATGAAAATTACTAATAATGGTTCTATTTCCTTGAAGGTGTCCACGAACTTTTGGAACAGTAAATCGTTCTTCTTTCACAACAGTTTCAGGAAGCACTTTGTATGCCTTTTCAACAAGTGTTTGATAATCGTCAACCATAGACTGGAAGAAAGGAGGGGTATTTTTAAATGTAATGGTAATTTATATGACAGAAGGAAAAACGCGTGATCAAAACATTTATATAGCATCAGAAACAAAAAGGAATTATGGTTTTGGAATCATTAGTAACACCATTAGGCGCAGAAGAGCGACCGTGGCAGATGTTTTTTCTCGGCATTTTATTTTCGTTAGTGGGTATTGGATTTAGTGTTTGGGTCTTTGAAGGACAATCCTCTTTAGTCATGGTTTTTCTCATTGTGATGGCATCTATTCCTATTGTGTTTAACACCATGCGCTTGGAAGAAAGAAAAGATGAGATGGAATATTCAGAAGTGTATTTATTAAAAGAGCATGCAAAAGCACTCTCTTTATTCATGTTTTTGTTTGCAGGGATTGTCGTTGCGAGTGCTGCAGTGTATGTCTTTGCGCCAGAAGAAAGTCTTGATGCGTTGTTTAATGTACAGACACAGGCAATTATGGATGTGAACAGCAGAGTTTCAGGAAATGTCGTAAATCCAGATGCGCTCCCATTAATATTTTTGAATAATCTAAAAGTCTTGATCTTTTGCATCTTGTTTGCGTTTGTCTACGGTGTTGGTGCAATTTTTATTTTAGTGTGGAATGCAACAGTAATTGGAGTCGCTCTGGGGGATTTCATTCGTTCGCAGCTTAGCTCAGTTGCTTCAGCTTTTGGGTATTTGAGTACAGCACATTATTTCCAAATTATTTCTTTAGGAGTTCTTCGCTATGCAACACATGGAGTATTCGAAATCCTTGCGTATTTTATTGCAGCGCTTGCAGGAGGGATTATTTCCATTTCTGTTGTCCGCCATAATTTTGGAACGCCAAAGTTTGATCGAGTTCTGTTGGATTCAGCAGGATTGATGATTATATCTTTAGTGGTGCTCTTTGTTGCTGCAGTGGTAGAAGTCTATGTGACACCGTTGTTCTTTATTTAATCCAACAATTTAACCCGTCCTGGTCGTATTTCAAAAATCTCTCCTGTTTCGAGAAGATGATGAATGAGCTTTTCGCTGTCAGAACCGAGTTGTTCAATAATCTGTTCAATGCCGGCGCCATCTCCTTTATCTAAATCTTTAATCCGTGTAATGACATCATCAAAAGGAGTGTGCGGCGTACTGTCGTCAGCATCAATAGGGATGTCATCAACAGCATTAGAAACAATTTCTTCAGAAGCAAGTTCTGTTGTAGGAACAGAGTGCCCTGGTTGTGTATGTTCTTGTGCTTCAATAGTTTGGAGTGCAAGTTTGTGAAAAGTAACAAATTGTTTGTTAGTTATTTTTTTAATAATTTCAGGAATAAGATATTGCTGTTCGTTGAATGCACGCACTTTTCCAATAACACGGACAATATCACCAAGATTAAACACAGAAAAGAGTGTAGGACTATCAAAACTTCGTGCAGTAATTTTTCCTGATCCATCATCGAGTGTTGCTTCTCCTCCATCGCCGAGCCCAACAATCACTGCGATGATGTGGACTCTGCTCATTTCTTTTCCAGATGCAGTGCGAAGAAAGCTTGGTTGCATGTGTGCTTCTGCTTTAACAAAATTGCCATTAAGAAGTGTCCCTATTGTGGTGAGATGTGCGGTTTGTCGTTCAATAGTTGCCATGGTTTTCACGTCGTTGCTATATTCTCATCCAAGTCTTGATATAAATCCTTTCCGTGGTTCAAAGATATCTCCGCTTCTTTTGAGTTTTTCGATGGATTCATTGACCTTCTCATCACTCAATCCTTTTTCCTGCGCTGCTTTAATAATTTCCTCAATAGGAATTTGTTTTGTATTCAATTTCTGTTCAAGTTCGCCAATTATTTCACGAATCCCAACGATTTTTGCGCGTTCGGAAGTAGTAATGCCGGTGCTAATTCGATCAATATCAATTTTTCCTGTTTCAGGGTCAAGGCCAATCTGTTCAAGGCAGTAGTGGAGCAAATTAATTGCATTTCGTGCATCTTTTCTTGTGATCGTTGAAGAAAGCCGCACTTTTGCACACGCTTCTGATAATCGAACAAGTGCTTCAAGTTGTCGTGCAGAGATAGGGATTGCTTTAAGTCCTTTGTCATCAGAGGATCCAGAAGAACGCATTTTGACATAATACTCTTTGATCTCTTCAAGTGCCTGATCAGTAAGTCGCGGAACAATTTTTTGTCGTGCGTAAATAAGATATTTTCGAAGAAGCTCTGTTGGAATTTCCACATTTTCAGTTTCATGTTTTTTGTGCATCGTGAGAATAAAATGCGCAAGCTCTTCATCTTTTTCTTTGTCAGGAAGATCTTTGATGCTAAAGATAAGATCAAATCGGTTGATGAGTGCAGGAGGCATGTTAATCTGTTTTGCAATAGGTTCGTAAGGATCAAATCGTCCAAGTTTTGGGTTTGCTGCTGCAAGAACAGTAGTTTCGCAACGAAGTGTTGCTTGAATGTTTGCTTTGGAGATGGAAATTGTCTGCTGTTCCATTCCTTCGTGCATTGCACTTCTATCTTCATCAGTCATTTTGTCCATTTCATCGATCATGAGAATTCCTTTGTTTGCAAGAACCATTGCTCCTGCTTCTAAACTCCAACCTTGAAGGAATTCATCTTTCACAACTGCTGCGGTGAGTCCTGCACCGCTGACTCCTTTCCCAGAAACAAACCGTGCTTTGGGCGCAACAACTGCCGCGCGCTTTAACAATTGGGACTTACCAGAACCCGGATCCCCAATCAATAAAATATGAATATCCCCTCTGCTCATAACTCCATCATTTTTAAGTTTCTTGACACCACCAACAAATTGAAGGATAAGCGCTTCTTTGATTTTCTGATGGCCATAAATTCCTGGCGCAAGGGCAATGGCAAGTTTTTGTGCGATTTTTGGATCTTCAGAAAGTTTTTTGATTATTTCTTCTTCTTCAGGTTTGATTTGAATATTACTGTAATCTTCTTCAAGTGGAATAATATTATTTGCTTCAATAAGAAGATCATATTTTGTGGACTGTCCACCGCTACGAAGAATGATGGGGATTTCTTTCAAGACTCCAACTATTTGTAGTGTTGTTCCAGGGTTTGTTTTTTTATCAGACATAGGACTGACAAGATCTTGTTTGAGAAGAATGTTCATACGTTTTGGTTGTGCACCACCTTCAAGATCTTTTGTTGCTTCTTCAAGGACAATACCTTGCACATCAATAAGTTCTTTGCTGAGAAGTCTGAATTTTCCTTTTCTTCCACAACCGCATCTGCTCGGTTCTTTGAATTTGCTATCCAGTTGTAAAACATTCATAACATTACCGCAGCTTGGGCATTCAAAGCGTGCAGAAGTGACTTGTGGTCGAACATCAGATTTCTGTCGAATAGTGCCCTCAACAACAAGAAGTTTATTGAGGTGTTCGCTTCTAATGTTTCTGACGAACATTTTATGTTGATCAGGAAGATTCATGAAGCGAATGTGGAAATTTTTGGTTTCTTTAGGGAGGTCAAAGTTGGAAAGAGAAAGTTCGCATGCCTTAGTGACTTCTTCTGGCTGTTCAAGAAGCAAGTCCGCAAGTTCAGGAGAGTGTTTGCTCAGCGCAGCAAAATCAACATTAAAGTAGTTTTGTCCAACACGGACTGCTTCAAGGAGGTCTGCTAAGTAGTGAATTTCTAGAAATTCCTGAAATACTTTGATTTGTTCTGTAACTTCCATTGCGCTCCTAAGAAAAAGGGTTTTTCTGCCCATTTAATGTTTTGTGTTTAAGCGTTGACAAAATGTATAGTTTTGGGTGTTTTGTGTTTCATCGATAAATTTATAGGATTGTTCTTTTTTATACATTATATGAAACGATTCACTGAAAGGAAGACAGAAAAATACTACGATTCAGAGGATAAAATTTATTTGTCTTTTTGGGATTCAAAGGGGACATGTCATTTTGGGCTTTTTAGTGATGATGAAAATCATATTTTGGCAGCTGAGAATTTAACAAATTTTATGATTAAAAGTGCAGGTATCAACACTAAGTCCATTGTTTTGGATGTTGGTTGTGGAGATGGCGAAGGAGATATTCAAATTGTAAAAAAGACAGGATGTAAACTCGTTGGTACAGATTTAAGTGGTGTTCGTATAGCGCATGCAAAAAAGAAAGCTAAACAGCAAAAACTGGAACCTTTGCTCAAATTTTTTAAAGCATCAGCAACAAACCTTGAATTTAAAGATAATTATTTCACTCAAGTGATAAGTCAATCAACCATTTATCATGTTCATGATAAGATAAAAACATTGAGTGAGATATATAGAGTTTTGCAACACAAAGGCATTTTTGTATTTGATGATTTAATAAAGCCTCAAAAGCAAATAAGCAAAGATGCACAAAAATGGGTGTATGAACGGCTTCTCTTTGACACTCCGTTTTCTTTTACATCATATCAAACGCAATTAAAGAAGACAGGTTTTGAAATTATTCAAGCTATAGATGTATCGCAACACATGTGTAAGACATATAAAAAATTAATAGAAGTACTTCAAGATAAAATTGCTAAAGAAGAAAACACTAAATACCACGACAGGTATGCATATCTTATAAAAGCATATCAAAAAACCATTAAAGCAACAAATAAAAAAGAAATTGGATGGGCAATATACATTTGTAGAAAACCAGGACACCTCTGAAATTTCCATTCGGAACGTTGCACCAAAACCTCACCCCAACATCTTCAACAACTGACACGCCTTACAATAATCCCCAACACAAGGTTCATCACAAGTCTGACAATGACGTAACAATGGAACATTATGCAATTTTTTCTTCAACATCGGCAATCGCGAAACAAAATGCTTCAATAGCCGCGCCTTGCCTCCAGGATAAAGTCTCTCAATATCATTCAGCGTATCTCCCACTTTCGCGCGGTATGCGCCAACAGCGTTTGGACATTCCACATACCGCACCCCTAACCCTTGAAGAAACGCATACGCAGCAATTTCTTTTTCTGTCACAAAATAAAGCGGTTTAATGCGAGGAACAAATGCAGCATCTTTGACCATCCCAGTAATAGGGCCAAGGCGAGGAAGCAAATCAATCTGGTGTTTAAGAAGATTCATGAGTACTGCTTGTGCTTCATCATCAAGATTATGTCCTGTCACTAATTTGGTAGCGCCAAGCTCGCGCGCTTTTTTATTAAGCAGGTAACGTCGGAATGCGCCGCAAATAGTGCATGGCTTTTCCTTCAAAAGAACCTTCATTTCATCCAGAGTCTTACCAAAAGCTTCTTTATAAGACACTATTGTGTAAGGAATAGTATATTTTTCACAGAATTTTTTCATGTCTTCAATAGTGCTTGGTCGATAGCCTGCAATGCCTTCGTCAATGCAGACAGCGATGACTTTATACTTCCATTTTTGAAGGAGATAAAGAATGCTTAAAGAGTCTTTCCCGCCACTCACTCCAACAACCACTTTATCTTTTTTTGTAATGAGTTTATACTTCTTTAAAGTGTCTTTTACCTTTTTCTCAACAGAACGAATAAAGTGCTTTTTGCAGAGCGAAGAAAAAACTACAGGTTGCGTACAAAGGCTACAGCGCATTTAGCCACCTGAGATGACAGAAAGAATTCTGATGCTATCACCATTTTTAAGCTTCTCTTCTTCAGTGATCAATTCATTATTCCTTGTGACAAGAACAGTGTCTGGGTTAAGTTTGAGGTGCTCTAAGAGCCCCTTTACTTTTCCTTGATAGGTCAAAGTAAGTTTTTTGTTTGCTCTTTCTATAAAGACATCCATTACAGAAATAAGTAATCATCTATTTATATATTTTAATCCCTGGAATCTCTTTATACAACTCAGGGGTTGTAGTAAAAAGTGCATGGTTATTTTGCACTGCAAGAACGCCGATGAAGATATCTCGCAAATCGACTTTCTTCCCTTCCTTTTGAAAGAGAGTAAACATCTTTGCTGCCTCTGCGCATGCTTCAGGGGTCCATTCAAGCATAGTCATCCGATGAATGAGATCCCAGACTGCAGCAGTGTTTTCCATAGGTTTTTCTGATGCTTCTGCGATGCAAAAAAGCTCAAAAAGAACAAACGGTGCAACAGCAATGTTCGCTGTTTTCTCTATCTTTGCAATCTGCTCGACAATCTCTTTTTTATTTGCGAGAAGGTCGCAGAGTATTTCTGTTGTGACACATATTTTATCCATAAAATCCTACCCTTGCTTCTTTGTTTCTTCTTTCTGTGGAATATAACGCAGGCGCCAGAGCTTCCAACGATCCTTGAGTTCCTTTGCAGTTCCGGAAATCTGTTTTTCTGATTCTTTCCAAGATCCTGCAAGTTCAGTGATGTTCCTGCTTTTGTAAAGTGAAGTAACTGCTGCGTCTATAGAAACAGGATGTCCAGCCTCATGCTGGAGCTTTCCAGCAATTTTTGTGAGCCAGATATAATTTTCATCACTAATTTTAATGGTTTTGACCATAAGTTACTAAGTAGTAAAAGTAGTATATAAAAGTTTTGTTTTCGATACTTTCTTCGGGAAAGGGCGTTATTTATAAACAAAAAGAGATAACTTTAAATATGAAATGGGTCATTGAGATTACTGATCATACAACATATCTAGGCTAACATATGATCAAATCAAACAAATGTGAGCATCCTGCTTACATTTGCTTTTTTTTATTTTTTAATTCTTCATGTTTTAGAATAATTCTTTGCACAGAAGTATGTTTACTAAGCGAAAAAAAGGGCATAAACTCTTGTAAGCTCTATCCGAAAAATGGACCGAAGTGTCCTCTCTCCAAAGGAGTACTTCCAACTGAAGCCAAGGGGTGTACCTCTTTTCAGTGAGAAGAGTAAAACTCCTTTTCGTCAGAAAACCGGGCTTTAAAAAAGAAGTATTTATAAATACAAGTCATTTATATACCATTATTGGGGTTTATATACTAGCGAGGGGGAGATTATATGCCAAAAGCAACAAAAGCAAAAGCAACCAAAGCAAAAGAATCTATAAAAGGCACTGAGCCTGCAAAACGTGATATTCAAATTGTAAACATTGTTGTTTCTACTTCTTTAGAGCATGACATACCATTAGAGAAGATGGCTGCAACATTGAGTAATACTGAGTATAATCCTGAACAATTTCCAGGATTAGTTATAAGAATTAGAGAACCAAAAACAAGTGCGCTTATTTTCAGTTCAGGAAAAGTAGTGTGTACGGGCGCTCGAACATTGGAAAAAGTAGAAGAGTCCTTGCAGCAAATTATCAAAAGTCTTGAAAAAATCAACATCAAGATCAAAATAAAACCAAAAATCAATGTGCAGAACATTGTTGCGTCAGGCAGTGTGGGAATGGATTTGAATCTGAACGTGCTTGCAATGAAGCTGGAAAACACAGAGTACGAGCCAGAACAGTTCCCGGGGCTTGTCTATAAGTTACCGCAGGCAAAAGCAACCTTCTTGTTGTTTAGTAATGGAAAGATTGTCTGTACAGGAACAAAGAGTGAAGAACAGGTCAATGATGCTGTTGATAAACTTATTGAGAACCTGAAGAAGGTAAAAGGGAAGTAGTTTTTGTTTTTCTTATCTTTCTATTTTCTATCTTTTTTGTTTCATTTTGTTTTTTGGTTGATTTTATAATTCTATAAAACCCCATTGCTGCGCAACAATTCTTTCGCCAATTGGAAGCGAGATCAGGTACGATACTCACTGCGTTCGATCGTACGCTCATGTCCTTATTTGTATTGCAGACTCATGTTGTATGCGTCGGGTCCCCCTGACATTTTTTCTTTTGTAGGTGCGTGTATTATTCTTACTGAGCGAATATTCTGCAATAGGTGCTCACTAATCGCCTTATTGCTTTTGAATCCCTGATCTATTTTGAATTATTTATGTAATAAACAAGATGATTGAATATAATAGACGAAGAAAGTGAATTCCATTGGATGCGTAGAAATCTAACTATAATTAGTTGTTCGATAAGAACTTTTAAATAGGAGAAATATATACAATCATTCATGGCAGAAGTAATCATTGACCAAAAAACAAGGCATGGGAAGCCAGTAATCAAAGGAACACGAATTACAGTAGATGAAGTACTGGAAATGTTAGAGACAGGAATGACGTATGAAGAGATACAAAAAGAGTACGGATTGGCAAAAGAAGAGACCATTGCAGCAGAGGTATATTGAAATGACAACAGTAACTCTACAACAGGTATATGAAGATTTACAAGAGATTAAAGTAGAAATAAAAAAATTAACTGCAATTGTTGAAGAAGATTTCGAATTAGCAGAGGGAGTAAAAAGAGAACTTGTTCACGCAAGAAAAGAGAAACTCTCTGAGTACATTGACCATAAAGAAGTGTTAAAAGAGTTCTTAGTATGAGTTACACAATTAAATGGCGTCCAGAAGCAGTAAAAGAGCTTCGAAAACTACCAAAAGAGATTGCTGAAAGAGTTGTAAAAAGAGTGGATATTGCAAAGGAAAAACCAAAACATTTTCTAGAGAAGTTAGTAGATGATCCGGGATATAAAGTAAGAATAGGGGATTATCGCGCCATTATAGATATTATAGAAGATGAAAGAGTAATCGCAGTGCGATTTGTTGGGCATAGAAAAAATATTTACAAGAGGCATTTAGAATGAAATCCATCGACATAGTATTTCCAAAAAATAATGAAGAAGCGTTTATCAAAACAGCGAAAGCGTTGGGAACAAAAGAGTTGATCTTCCTTTACCCATTTACAACATATCAACAAAAGACATTTAATGAAAAGGACATCGCTATCAAAACAGGAATTTGTGCGCTTCCAAAGCAAGTCCGCGATAGCCAAAAAAGAGCGGAAATAGTAGTCGTCAAAGCAGCAGGAGAAACAGACTTGCATACCTTAGAGCATTTCCCTCCAACAATCATGTACGGCTTTGAGTTTTCAGAGCGAAAGGATTTCATGCATCATCGAAATAGTGGGATGAATCATATGCATGCGGCGATGATGGCAGAAAAGAATGTCATCTATGCCTTTCCTGTTGCGCAACTAATCAATGCAGAAGAGAAACGTAAAGGAGAAATAGTGGGAAGATTAAGGCAGAACATCGAGCTTGCGAAGAAGTATAAAGTGAAAGTGATTCTTGTATCGTTTGCAATTGATCCTTTAGATATGAGAAATGGAAAAGATGTTTTTTGCCTAATAAATTAAGAAGCGCTTTCAACTTCACTAATTAAGGATTGAAGTGATGTGGAGATATCTTCATTATCGCTGTCATCAAAGCAAGCTTCTCCTTCACCATCGGGACATTTAACATTTTTGCAATTATCACAAGGAGCATCTTTTTGGTCATATTCTTCAGGTTGGTAAATGTCACAGTAGATATTTGTATATCCTGGATCATCACGGCTGCATTGAGTGGTAATAGTAATCATGCTGTCTAAAATGCAAGGATTAATTTTATGGTCATATTGTGCAGCAATAGAGGAGTCTGTTTGTGTTATTTGAATAGTACTCTCATCAAGAAGAGGATACATTTCACTCCATAACAAAGAAAGATCTTCTTGGAAACTGCTTGCATAAAATTTCAGAGTGTAATCATGCCAGAACCCAGCATCTCCAGGCCTTTGCAAATCAGCAATTCTAGTTGGTTCTGAAATAAATTCGCCATCAGCATCTAACTCTCCTTGATAGGCATCGACATAGAGGTAACAACCAAACTCATCTGAATTAACAGGATCATCTTGATCATTCCAAGTCATTGCTCTAAAAGCGATCCCGTAGGTTTTTCCTGTAGCGTCATCAGTACAAGTTGCTCGACATTCAGAAGAAGGCATAAAGCTAACATCATCATCACAGCTCACAAGGAGAACCAGTATCATCATGAATAAAACTAAATAAAATTTGTTTTTCATAAGCTTCTTTGCACCTTTTGTTTATTTAAATTTATTGGGTCGTTGTTAACAAAACTTGGTATTCCCTATGACATCGCATCTGAGATTCTTCATCAACGAGTATATCACAAAACGTTTCATCCTGCTTATTTATAGCGTATTTCTCATAACAGAGTATGTTTTCACCACAAAGAGAAACATCTCCAACTTCATCTATAAGATTTATAAGACAATCGTATCGGTCATATATTTTCTCATAACAATAACTTGTGTCCTTCATTTCAACTGCTTGTTCCCATAAACATTGTTCTCGTTGTGCAGTATCTTTAGTCACAAGGAAATTAAAATTGCAAGTATCTTTCTCCCAGTATTTCTCTGTACAAAGAGTGCGCAAAACCTCTGTACTCAACTGTGCACAAACATCTTCTCCTTGTTGTGCAAGCTGTAGTAAACAAACATTTTTCTCTTCAACGGCAAGTCCATCACAGGAAGAAGGAACACCAACTTCTTCAAAAGTTGGAAGTTCTCCTTCATACAAATAAATCAAATACCCAAAAACAGCAACAAGAAGAACTGCAAGGATCCCAAACACCCATCTGCTCCACTTGATATGAAATTCCATGTGAGGCATTTCAATAGATTTTCGTCGCAAAAGCGGTTCAGCACTCTTCAAACTTTGAAAGCTTTCACTAATCTCTTGTTGGGTGTATCCTGCTTGTAAAAGTTTCTTTGTGACAAGATCTTGAGAGAAACCTTTATCGAGTTCTTTTTGAATATAGTTTGTCAGCTGAGACATAGCAAGAAAACCACCACTTTATCTTTATAATCCTTTGTTTTCACTAAAGGGGAGTATGCTTGGTTTGTCATTTTTCATCTTATTTCTTCTTTGCTCTTTATTTTGTGTATTCAAATAAAAATAGATTGCGTAGACAGACAAGGACTTTGCTGAGCGAATAAACAATAAGCTGGTGCGTCTAACCTCCTCAACATAAAGAATCGCCAAGCAAAAGTCCTGCAACACAATTTATCTCATTATTTTTAGTTGTAAAACTATCATGAAGTAAAACAAGCGAAAATAAAAAAGCGTTAACAATCAACAGTACTCTGGTTCGTCAAAATCAAGAAGTTACAATAATTCTTGTTCCATACTTCTGTTTTGCATTCATATTTCATGACTTTGCTGGTCATATTGGTGCAGAAAGAAGTATCGCTTGTATATGCAGCAACCCTCAACAAACAGCGTTCTTTATCGCGATGACTGAAGATGCTGCAATCACTTTCCTGCTGAGGTTCAAGAGCAACAGTTTCTTCAGAAGGAAATGCATCCTCTAAAACAGTTTTCCAGTCAAGAGAGAGAAGTAAGGTAACAATAAAGAAGACTGCGAGAATAATAAAAAGCACTGCAAGGATTGCGAAAAACCATTTGTGTTTTGCCTCTTCTTCAACAATTTTATCAATAAATTTGTGATAATGTTGTTTGGTGTGATAATCGCGAAGTGCAAAAGCAATTTCTTGTTGATTGTAGCCAGACTGTACAAGTTTTTCTTTAATGAGTTCTTCAGAAAATCCTTTTTTGACTTCTTGTTCAACATATTTCACAAGGGGATCCATACATATTCTCTACATCTGCACTTATATAAACCTTTGCCGACGCAAGCTTTATATACAATAATGCCAAGAAAATGCACAACATAAAAAAGAAAGAGGGCAATGATGAGATCGTGGACTGTTCTGCAATGTTTTCTTCTTATTTTTATTCTAGTGGTAGTTCCATTTGCAGTTGCTGATGATTATGATGAGTCTGGAGAAAGTTGGGCGCAAACAACATCTTCCTCAACAGAAGGAGATGATGATTCATGGGGAGATGCAGGTGCTGCCGGAGAAACGTCAACAGACTTTACAGAAGAGGATCCAGGGTTTAGTTTGTATTTAGGTATGCGCCTCTACTGTCACATTTCTGAGGATAATGGAAGAGATATAGAAAATGTATTTGTTGCAGGTGATGAAGTTGAAAAAGAAAGTTATGTCTATACAGATGACTTCTTTGAGAATATTGCATCATACGATGTACTATTCCCATTTCTTCCATATGATTCAGATTATTCCTTTGCAACAAGTAGTCTTTTTGATGAAGAAGATAGATTATACACATGGTCAAGTGAGAGCATTAGGGTTACAACAACTTCTGAAGATCCATTCGAAAACGCAAAAATCCATCGCTTTGAAGGAGAGACAGAAGAGGACACAGACCAATGGGAAACATGGGGTTGCATTCCATGGGTTGGTGCATTAACGCGAGTAGGAATTAGTGATGATAATCCAACCGGTACGACGCTCACTCTTGATGTTGATGAGTCAGGAAGTGTAGTCATGACGCATTATGATACAGATTCAGAACGAGTGTATGCTACCTATTATCCCACAATTGGCTTCAACGTCAACTGGGATGAAACACAAACAGACTGCGATGCAATAGATGGGGCATGGACAGGAACATCGGGCTACAGTAATTATGCGTGTTGTGGAGACGACAGAATGTGGATATACAATCGTGCATTAAATGAAGAAGATGGTTTTGAAAAGCCTACAATTGACGATGATGCAGCAGATGGATTATCCGGTGATGATCCAACAACATCACTTTCTTCTTATTGTTTGTACGGTGCAAGAGATGATGGAGATGAAGGATTAGAAAACACTGGCCTTCTCTACGATCCTGCAACAGGAACATACACCTGTGAATCTCCAGATTTTGATGCATACGATGACAATTTAGATGAGGACAGATTATACAGCTACGATGATGAAGATACTTTCTTAACAGCAGCAGCAAGCAAAGAGTCACTCTTTTTCTTTGAAGATAAAGGAGGAGATGAAGATTATGAAACAGACATCGGAAAGTGGTCAGACTCATCAGGAAATAATCCACAATTCTGTTATTATGAATATGACGAAACTAACGGAGAGTCCTATCAATGGATAGACGACATTAATGAGATTGGTGATACGCCAGTTAATGATCAAGGCGAAGAAGTCACAGAATTTTATGATGAAGACATAAAAGCAACAACCATCTGCGAAAAATATCTTGGCGGAAAATGGACAGGTGGCCATTGCTGTGGTAATAAATATGATTATCTGGGAACATTTGGTGCTGTAGGATATTATGATGAATCATTCTCAGAAGCAACACCAATCTATTACAATGATGGTGCAACAATATTGCATCAATATGCATGCTTGCAAGCAAGTGTATATGATGAAGGAACAACCGCGCGATACACAAAAGACGACGGTAAAACAGTAGAACTTCTTAACACAGATGGAACATGGTATGGGTGCAATATAGAAGACACCACTGCAACTGGAACAGATTATTACACGAGTGCTTCATTAATCACAGACACCACAAACATAGCATCTTGTACAGTGCAAGGAAGTTATCTCTGCAATTATAATTATACTGATTCAGATGAAGATGGTACTCCCGAGAGCGAAGAATGGGAATGGTACCATCTCACCAGCGGAGATGAAGGAGATTATGTCGAAGATGTTTTAGGCTACAAATCAGGAGACACGTTTACTTCAAATCCAGCAGTAACACCATGGGCAGCAGATGAAGGATTGCAACCGTACGGCTGTTGCGCAGCAAATCGCTGTTGGGATGGCACTGCGTGTGTCGATGAATATAGTGAATACACGTACACAGACAGCACATCAACCGAAGAAGTCGTTGCAATCTGTTATCAAGGATCATGGAGTGGTCCGAAAGAAACAAAGTATGATTGGTATGCGAATACAGACGCAGCAGCAGTGGATTACTGCTTGAATAGCTACGCGTGTGTTTGTAGCACAAGCGAAGATGATGAGACGTACTGCACAGATAATGAAGAGTATGTTGTTTCTGGCTGTACCATGACGCAGGACTTTTACAGCAAAGATCATTTCTGTGAAGCAGTGGATACAAATGGAGATACTGACTTTACCGATGATGACGATTCTTCCCGTTGGACATCCCGAACAAAGCTCCTCGCATTCCAGTTGTTAGAAATGGCAGCAGGAACAGAATATACATTATTCTGTGACAAGTATGACAGCGCAGTCAATAATTATGTCGATCTCGAGCCAATCGCAGAAGAAATCAACAGCGTTTGTATTTTGAAACAAGACGATACAATCACAGTTGGAATAACATTGAACAGCGGGGATATGGCATATCCAATGGGCGCAGATCTTGAAGAAACATTATTTGATTCCAATGGCTTTATTGATGCAGCAGTGGAAGAAGAAGTGGATAATTGTGATGATGCGCTTGCAGAAGATCAAACAGGATATCGTTTTGGAATGTTCTTTAGCTGCGATGGCTCCGCAAATGTCTGGTACAATTCTGTTTTGAATGCGACGATTTATAGTAAAGATGGATTAAGTGCAAGTCCAGACTATCCAGATGTAGATTCCTGGCAAGGTATTCTTGATGATAAAAAAGATACAGTAGTCGCATATATCACTGATAATGAACTCAGAACACAAGACGGTTCTATTGAGTTGAACGAAGAGTTTATTGGGACAGATGAAGAAACAGTGGGTATGGAAACAATTGCAGATTACAACCGTTTCTATTACAGCACAGAAAATAGTGCAACAATTATTGGTGTCGAAGATATAAAATATAATGGTGAATCAGATAACAGATATTATATGGCAGTACTCTACACAGGACCAACACTCGATTGTGACCAAGTCTATGCACCGTATGAAGACACTGCGACAATTTTATGTGACAGCACCAATGGAATTGTTCTTGAACGATCCCCAGAAGGATCCGCGTACTGGAGAAGTTTGACTGCTGGTTTCAGAGCAGAATAATAAGTTTCATTTTCTTGTTCTTGATAAAAAAACACGCACCAACAAAAGTAAAGAATGTCAGGGGGACCCATTGCAGTAGCAATGGGGTCTTATAGAAATTATGTATCATCTTATTAAAAGCAAATCAGTCCTAACTGAGAAGAACAAATCCCTCAAAACATTAATATACTGCAATCATAAAGAAAATATCATGCAGCGTCGTGGACAAGTCACCATCTTTATCATTCTTGGAATAGTTATTTTTACAGTTATTGGTCTTCTTTTTTATCTCACCACCACAATCAAAAGTAAAGAATTCACAGAAGAGAAACAAGAAGTAACTGACTTATTCACAGCGCAGGGAAAATACACGAGCTACATGCAAGGCTGTCTCGATCAAACAACAAAGCAAGGCATTGCGTTATTAGGAATGCAAGGAGGCGTTATCTGGGAATATCAGGCAAATGATACAAAACCATTTTTAGGTCCAAGAAAATATGAATATGGTCAATATGTCCTTCCCTACAAATATGAAAAAACGCTCAATACCTACGACGGCACTGCAACCATATTCAACATTTCCTATGGGATTATTGCACCAGATCTTTCACTTGGAATAGAAGGCCATCCTGGTGTTCCAGATTATCCATATGGGTTGACAAAACTCATCGAAGATCCATCAGTGATTGATGACGTCTACGCAAATCCATTTGGCAATATATTGCTCAATCCATTTCCTCCATTATGCGATTATCACGGCGCAAATGCACCTGGGCAGGAAGGTGCAGTCTTCTCCTGTGAAACGTATGATTCCAAGAGAAAGTCAGACAATGATAATCTGCAAGAATATCTGGAAAAATATATTGTAAATGCATTCAAAGAATGTGTTTCCTTGGAAACATTGCCAGAATTTTCAAACACCTCGATTCATTCAGGAAATATAACAATACAAGCGACATTTTCGCCAACAAGTATTTCCATCAATGCAGAGTATCCAATCATCGCAGATGTTTCTGGAAAAGAAGGCGTGCTTGCGTTGCAAACATTCCACACAACAGCGGATGTGAGACTAAAAATGATCCATGAGCTTGCGAGCAGAATGATAGAAAATGACATCAATAATATTTTCTTCAATATAGTAAGAGACGCGAATGAATTAGTGGATTGCAAAGAACCAGGCAAAGAAGCAGAAGTCACACGTTGTCTGAAAGAGGGAATGCAAGTTGTAAAATACAGAGATGTCTGTCAAACAAATGGCTTGTGTAAGTCCTACGGATTATATGATGATGTAGTGATGATTCAGGATAACAAATCAACGATCAATGGACGTCCGTTTGTCTTTGCGTTTGCAGTGCAGAATAGATATCCTGCGTTAGAAATAATTCCAGAAACACCTGCACCTGATGCCTATGATATCATTGTGACAGAATTAGACACTATTTCTATTTATCCATACGGCTATGATCCTGATGAAGATGATCATACTGCGCAGGATTATATGGGAAATAGGTATATCTACGGTCTTTGGAAAGTAGATTATAATGAGATCGCGGGGGTAAAAACAGTTGGAGTGACTGATGGGTTTACTGTTTCAAGTACAGGAACAACGCTTTGGGAAACAACGCAGAGATCTGCAGAGTACACCACACAAGTCGGCGACAAAGGAGAACATACAGTCCTCGTCCAAGTCTGTGACAATGAAGGGCTTTGTGATTTCCAAAATATCAATATTAATGTCGAAGAAGCAACGTCGTGATAGTCATTTACTCATCTATTTCTTCGTTCTTTTCTTAGATATTCTTTCAATAAATTATAACAGATTGCATAGACAAACAAGGACTTTACTGAGCGAATATTTAGTAATCCAGTGCTCAACAATCACTTACTGCCTTGAATCCCTAAATCTTTCTTAAATTATTATTTTAATGAAAATTACTCTATAAATCAAAGAGAAAAACATAAAAAATAAGAAAATCATCCTAACGCAGTACTCAACAAACTATAAAAGGAGTGAAACTAATTCTATTTTTTTAATGAAGACATGGAAAGGAAGATCAATTATTTCTATTAATGACTTTTCGCGAGACGAAATTATTCATATTTTGGAAACAGCAAGGAAGTTAGAAAAAGTTCCAATAGAAAAACGAGCAACGATCTTAAAAAACAACGTTGTTGCAACATTATTCTTCGAGCCATCAACAAGAACACGATTGAGTTTTGAAAGTGCAGCAGTGCAATTAGGCGCAAAAGTGATTGGTTTTGCAGATGCAAAAGTAAGTTCTGCAGCGAAAGGAGAAACACTGCATGACACGATAAAAATGGTCGAGCAATATGCAGATATTATTGTCATACGGCATCCGCAGGAAGGTGCTGCCCGTCTTGCAGCAGACATCACAAAAAAAATAGTGATCAATGCAGGGGATGGTGCAAATCAGCATCCGACACAAACCTTTCTTGACCTCTACACAATAAAAAAAACACAAGGGAAACTTACTGGCTTAAAAGTCGCGTTAGTTGGCGATCTCAAATATGGAAGAACAGTGCATTCGCTTGCAATTGCCCTTGCGCATTTTGGCTGTATATTATACTTCATCTCTCCAGAAACACTGCGTATGCCTGCATCAATCTGTGACCAGTTGCAGAAGCAAAATATAACATACGCGCAGTATGAAAAAATAGAAGATGTACTCCAAAATGTAGACATCCTCTATATGACAAGAATACAGAAAGAGCGATTTGGGGATCCAATGGAGTATATGAGAGTGAAAGATGCATACATTTTGCAGCCGCAATCACTCAGTAATGCAAAAAAGAATCTGAAAATTCTCCATCCATTGCCAAGAGTGAATGAAGTTGCGCAGGAAATTGATGCACTCCCGTATGCAGGATATTTTGAGCAAGCAGGAAATGGAGTGCTCATCCGTCAGGCATTGCTTGCGTTGGTCACAGGAAGGATATAACATGGAAGCAAAAAAAATATTAGAAGTTGCAGCAATTGAAAATGGCACTGTTTTAGATCATCTTCCCAGCGAAAAAGTACTGAAGATTGTCGAGATTCTTGCATTGCATCGGGAAAGCAGGATTACATTGGGAATGAATCTAGAAAGTAAACAATTAGGAAAAAAAGGAATCATCAAAATAGAAGGCCGTGATTTAACAGAAGAAGAAATGAACAAGATTGCAATCCTTGCGCCAGAAGTAACCGTAAACCAAATAAAAAATTACGAAGTCATCAAAAAGAAGAAAATTGTCCTACGAGAAATTGAACCAAACACCCTTCGCTGCAATAATCCAAATTGTATTACAAACGCTGAGCCAGTGTCAACAAAATTTCATATTATCGAGAAAAAGCCATTGAAAGTGCGCTGTTATTTCTGTGAACGTTCGATTGAAAAAGAAGAAATGGTATTTTTATAAAGTATTAAACCTGCGCTTTCTCTAACTCTTGCTGAAGTCGGGAAATCTCTTCTTCAGGATTAACGTTTGTTTCTACCTTGTTTGCGACAAACTCAAGGCGGCTGAACATTTGGTTTTTGTTCACTCTGCCAGTTGCTTTGAGCATTTCCCCAAGAAGATCTGTTTTGAGTTTTTCAAATGTTTCAGGAGCAGTTCTATAAATTTGAATTTCATCATCTGTTTTTTTGAGGAGCTGCTGGAGTTGGGTTCCAAAGAGGACAACACGAATGTTGCCACTGCCATCATCAAGATAGACATTCATAACGTAAGAAAATTCTGGTTTGACAAGACCATGGTCAGGACACTGAAAGCCAACTCCTTGTTCTTTGATCCGTTTTTTGCATGCAGGGCAGCGTTCAAAGAATTTCATGTCATACACTTGGACAATCGTGCCAAGAAGTTCAACATTATTTTGATTCTCTTCAAGCGCTTTAATCTGTTTGCGGAGTGCAGTTGCAGCTGCTTGTGCTGCTACAACAGCAACAGTTTTTCCTTCAGGGTTTCGAAGTAACTTCGTTCTTTCGTTCAAATGGATTTCCAATGCACCTCTATTTTCCCGAACAGTACCATCTACTACAATAACAACGTCATTTTCGATAAGCGGTTCCATTTCTTTAGTCTGGTCGTTCCAGCACGTGACGCGAATAGAACCTGTTTCATCAGCGAGAATGAAAGAACCTACTTTACCGCTTCGTTCTCCTGATTGAAATGCACGAATGTCAAATTTGCGAATCATTCGCCCGAGAACTTCTCCTGTGCGAAGACCTGCATAGAGATCACGAATCTTGAGTTTTGCATCCCCTTGCATAAGCTTAATGCCTAATTCATTCGCAAGAATATGGGCAGCGCCTTCTTTGGAAATAAGGCCAGAGAGTTGTTCCATTTTGATTTTTATCTGTTCTTCAATTTGTTCAGAAGTAAGATTTTTCTCTGTTTTTATTTTTTCAACAAGCTGTTCATACGGAATTTTGATCATAAAAAACGAGAAGGGCTAAAGATATAAAAAGGTGATCTTTACATGGGAACTCGACGAAAGTCCAGCACTTTAGTGCTGGGGGTGGAGTCGTTAGTTCACATGTTTGATAATCCCGACGGTAAACACCATGCCAAAAGGTACTGAATACACCGTTGGGATTATCTTTAGTGTCGAGAATGCTCCATTATAGTGACAATTTTCTGAACTGCCTTCTTAAGATCACTTTTTGATCCCGTATTTGCAATGATAAAATCAGGGTTCTGAACAGTATTCTGAAGTTGCGTTCGTTCAGTAATCTCTTTTTTGCTCCATTGTGTTGCTCGTTTTGCGCAGAGCGATGCAGGTGCAGTAATAAGGACAGTAACATCAACAAGTTTCTCTAAACGAAGTTCCTGAAGTAATGCGCAGTCAAGCACTGCATGTTTTTTCTTTATTCTTACATTCTTTATGTCTGCAAGAATTTGCTGCCGAAGCGCAGGATGCATAATCTTATTGAGGGTGAGCAGACTCTTTTTATTGGAAAATGCGCGTTTTGCAAGCAAAAGACGATCTATCTTTCCTTTTTTAACAATCTCATTGCCAAAACCAGCAGTAAGGCGCTTTATGATGTGAGGCTCCTCAAGAAGTATATGTCCATGTGCATCAGCAGAAATCCGTTTCCAAGATTTTGGAAAGAATTGTGTTGCAGTAGTTTTTCCTGATCCCATAAATCCTGTGACAGCAACGATCATACAGTCGTTATATTTAGAAAAGTATATAAATCTTCTTCTCAAAAAAAGAACCAGTGCAATGATGCAAGAAAAAAAGAAGCTCCACACAATTTTCTCCACTTTTTTGTTAGTTCTTCTGCTCACAATAATGCTTCTTCCAGTAAGCAGAGCAGTAGAGATTGATCCAGAAGTTTCTGCAGCAATAGAAAATCAAGGATATGCTGATGTTATTGTGTTTGTGGATGCACCTTTGAGCGCAGAAACACAAGTGCTCTTGAATCAAGAGGAAGTTCTCAGAGGACAAGACATGCAGGTGCTGAAAAAAGCATTGAAAGAAAAAAAGAAAGCAATTCAGAAACAGCAGCAGAATGTTTTACGGCAGATGAATGTCGTGGAAACAGAAATGACTCCAGCAGCATTGGAAAATGAAGATATAGATATGGTGTTGGAAGAAAAATATTTGTACATCAATGCATTCTCAGGGACGTTAACAAGAGAAGGATATGAAAAACTGCTCACAGATGAACAGGTAACAGGAATTTACAAAAATGAGGAACTCAACATACTTTTAGACACAGCAACAGAGTTTGTTCATGCACCATTTGCACAGACAGTCACCATCAATGGATCAACAATAAATGGATCAGGCATCGGAATTTGTGTGATTGATACAGGAGTAGATACAACACATCCATATTTACAGGGTACGATTGTTGATGAATATTGTTACTGTTCACAAGGCAGAGGCTGCTGTCCGAATGGAAATACAGAGGATATAAGCGCAGAAGATGATAACGGGCATGGAACAGCGGTGATTGGAACAATCGTATCGCAGGATCCCACATATCCTGGAGTCGCGCCAGGAGCACAGGTCATGGCTGTGAAAGCATTTAGCAGCAGCGGCAGTGCAACAACAGGAGATGTGCTTTCTGGAATTGCAAAATGTTTGGAAAAAGCATCCACATATAACATAAAAGTGTTCAGCTTCAGTTTTGGTGGAACAACCTATACATCAACATGTGATGCAGATCCGCTTGCCTCTGTTGCAAATGAGTTGGTGAATCTTGGCTTTTTTGTCAGTGCAGCGTCAGGTAATGGTGGAGAGAGTACAAAAATAAGCAGCCCTGCATGTGGGACAAATATTACAGCAGTGGGTGCAGTCTATGATAATAGTAGTACTGTTCCAGATACTATTCCAAGTTTCAGTAATGCGAATAGTGCATTAGATATTCTTGCTCCAGGAGTAGGTATTTGCACAACTGCAATAAATGGAAGAGGATCATCGGCCTGTGTAAGTAGAAGAAGTGCTGTTTCAGAAGAAACAGCAGGAAGAAATTTCGGTCAGTATTCAGGAACAAGTTTTTCCGCACCGATGGTTGCCGGCGCAGCAGCGCTTGTTGCGCAGTATAAACGAGAAGAAACAAATACAGTGGTAAGTCCATTGATCATTAATGATGCCCTAACACAATATGGAACAAGTGTTTTCGACAGCAGAAATGGATTATATTTTCCTCGTTTACACGTAGAAAATACGTTGCGCAATATTGATACAACTGCACCAGTGATCACTTTTGTAGAAGAAACTCCTGCAGATGGTGCAACAGTGCAAAGAGGAGCAACAATTAATATTTCGATAAACGTTTCTGATGCAGTAAACAATGTGAGCAGCTGTATAATCAATTATAATGAATCAAATACGTCGATGGCGATGATCTCTTCAGGAAGAACAGCACAGTGCACAGCACAGATCAGTGCAGGAATTGGAGGGACGTACACCATTTATGCAGAAGATGTAAATGGAAATACTGCTGCTTCAACACGATCGTTTGTCATCATAAGTAATCCACCTCTTATTGAAAGCTACACTCCAGAAAGTACATCCTTCTCGTTGATTGTTCCAGAAACCCAAACATTTACCGTCACTGCAACAGATAGTGATGGAGATGCATTGACATATACATGGGGGGTTGATGGCACAGAAGGGGGAAGCAGTACAGAATATCTTCTGGAGACAACAGGATATACTGCAGGAATGTATATTGTCCAAGTACAGGTAAGTGATGGAACAGAAACAACAGAACAGACATGGAATGTGACACTAACAGAACGCCATGCCCCAAATGCAACAAACGTCACGATCACACCAGTAGACGCGTATAGAAATGCGTCATTGACATGCGCCTATGAGTATACTGATGCAGATAATGATCCAGAAAACGGAACAAGCATTGCATGGTATAAAAATAATGAAGTGCAAAATCTCTCAAACAGCACTATTCCTGCAGAACTCCTTGGTGTTGATGATTTCTGGAATTGTAGTGTCACTCCATCAGATGGAACATTACAAGGGCAAACAGCAACCTCTGCTGCAACAATGATTCAAAACGCGCTTCCAGTGCTCACGGTGACAGGAACAAGCACACTATATGAAACAGAAGACATGACTCTAACAATCACTGCAGAAGATAGCGATGGGGATTCTATTAATGTTGCGCTAAATGAATCTGGATTTATAGAAAATGGAACAAACTATACCATGCAGACAACGCTTGCGTCTGCAGGAGCATATTCAGTATTGATAACTGCAGCAGATGCATATGATACAACAACAGAGCAATTCTCATACACAATCACAAATGCAGAAGATACAGATAGTGATGAAGTTCCAGACTTCCGTGACACTGATGATGATAACGATGGTATTTTAGATAGTGAAGACAGAATTAGAGGAACCCCAACACTCGTGAATTATGTAAATTTTTCTCTTACAATAAATGGGTCAACAAATATAACAGGCAATTTCACAGAACTAATTTCTATATCTTTATTATTGGATGAAACAACAAATATTACACTTTTGCATAACTTTTCAGAGAGTGATCTTATCCTGGATGGAGTAGTCCTTGAAAATACAAATAGAAGTGAAGGAAATACCTTGATCCATAACTTGACAATTGCAGGAAATAAAACCGTGATCATTCCAGACAGAAATGCAAGCACAACAGCAGTCTGTATTTACGACGTGGCAGATCCGACAATAGAAGCAATAACAAGTGCATGTAATGGAACTGCGCAGTATCTTGTTCCATGCAATAGTACAATAACAAATGGATATAGCTGTACAGACAGCGACAGTGGATATACCATTACAGGACTCCAACATTCAGGAGTTATCGAAATGTGTGTGGATAGTGACAGCGATAGTTATGGAACAGGTTGTGTTTTAGGAAATGATTGTAATGATAATAATGCAGCAATTTCTCCAGGAGCAACAGAAATCGCAGATAATGAGGTAGATGACAATTGTGATGGGACATCGTATACAACGCCAGTGCAGCAGCCAGTTGAAGAAGAGCCTGTGGCAGCAACAGGTGGCGGAGGCGGTGGAGGTTCAGGTCCAACAACAAGTGATGAAGGAACTGCAACAACAGAAACAACTGGAGAAGTAACAAGTGCTGTAACAGCAGAAACGCAAGCAGAAAATACAGAAACCAGTCAAGAAACAAATGCTGAAGATACAATCTCTTCATTTTCTGAATCAGCTGAACAAACAGAAAACACAGAAGCACAAGAATCAAATTCTGTTTTTGCATTGACTGGTGCAGCAGTGACTGATATAGTAAATGGCAATATTTCGTATGAATCTGCAGCAGGTATAGCAGTGAGTATTTTTGTTCTTGGCGGTCTTATCTTTGGTGCATCACGGATGTTCAGAAAGAAAAAAACAAAAGCAACAGTTGCAGTAAAAGAACATCTCACAGATATGTATGAAGGAATAAAAGATTTGTTTAGGTAGTAATAATGCGCGCGCCAACGCATCTGCTCTTTGCATTCGTCTGTTTTCTAATCTACAGCAGTTATTATGACATAACGCATCCTATTCTGTTTCTGATGATTGTTCTTTTTATGACATTGTTCGTGGATATTGATGAGCCAGACTCAAAAATAGGAAAACTTTTTTGGCCAGTTGCGCATGGGATCAAATGGGTGCTTGGGCATCGAGGATTGTTTCATAGTCTTATTCCGCCGTTGTTGTTATTTTTGGTCTGCAAGTTTATTGGGTGGAATGAAGTCGCGATTGCAGCGTTTCTTGGTTATAGTGCGCATCTTGTCGCAGATATGCTCACCCCGCATGGAATCTATCCATTATATCCAATTCCTTGGAGAATTCGCGGCCCTATTCGTGTTGGATCAATGGGGGAGTATATCTTTGCAGGAATGCTCCTTGTGACAATAGCAATCAAGCTGTTTCTTTGAACATATCAGATGTTTTTGCAGGAGATTCTTGTTGCACCTGATAAACAAGAGAAGAAACACTCTGAAGAATTTGATTTGCATCCTGATCTGCTTGTTTCCAATCTGTTTCGAGTTCACTTAGTGCGCGCTGAATTGCTGCGGTCACTGCTGCAATATCTTGCTGGTGAATTTTGCCAGTACCCATTTCCACTTCTTTTTGAAGTGTGGTCATGACTTGTTGTTGTGCACGAGTGAGTTTGTTTTGGATGATTTGTTTAACTTCTGCAGCAAGACCGTCACCTATCCCTGTGCCAAGAGCAAAAAGTTGTTGATAGGCGCAGGAGTTATACAGTGCGTCAATTTCTTGGAGTTCTTTTTTGATTCCTTCAGTGCTTGTCGTTTGTTCTTGTTTCAAATAATCTGCGTATTCTTTAACAGAAGTATAAATCTCATTTGCTTGGTGTTGTTTGAGAAGGACAACAAGCGTTGCAAGTGGAATCATGTTGAAAAAGAATTCAAATCCTTCGCCAATGCCAGGAATAAGAGAAAGGCCAAAGTTTGCAGCTTCTGCAAGAAAAAGGAGCGCCCATCCTGTACCAACTTGTTCTCTATATTTGAGAAACATAAGAATACTCCCAACCCAGTCACCAACATCAAGGCCAGTAACACCAATCCCAAGGAGTTCATCACCAAAAGAGAGACCAGCATCAACACCATAATCAAAAAACAAGGAAGTGCCTAATGCTCTAATGTATGAACGCAATGAGTAAACAAGTGCAAAAACAAAGAATGCGCAGATCAGCCAGAAGATTGGATTGCTGATAATATCTCCTATTGTTGCCATGAGAATATTTCTGCAAAACATCTATATTAATGTTGCTTAAATCTCTCACAAACAATATTTCCCATCTTTTTCCTTAATCTTTCCTTCTTTCACAAGAATATTGACAAATTTCTTAATGTGTTCTTCAGGCATGCCAGAGCGTTTGCTGATTTCAAGGAGAGTTTTAGATCCAGATTCAAGGGTTGATATAACAACATTGCGTGCGAGGGTTAGTCCATTCTGTTTAACGACTTTATTCTCCGCAGAAAGATTTTTGATAAGCATGTCAAATTTATGGAGTCGTGCTTGAAGATCGTTGAGATAGTCAGTAAAATCATTTGCGCTGTACACAAGCTCACTAGGCTCATACACTTCGATAGAGCTCGGCATGTAATCAAAGCAGAAATACGTCATAGTAGGAAGGTCATGAAATCCAAGGTCTAATTCTGCGAAAACACTGAAGAGCGTATTCACTTCTTTTGGCTCTTCATATTCCACATTGTACACAGTAATCTTTTTCTCTTCTTTTTTGAGTTTTTCAATGTAGAGGCGTAATGTTTCTTGAATATGTTCTTTGGGAGCACCGAGCATTTCAATAACAACACGTGCTTTGATGATGTCTTTCATAGAGAGAAGAAAAAGGTGTTGTTTTATATAAGTTGCGATTGATTCCCAATATGGGGCTCATGCTGTTTAAGCATGTTTTTGAGCACAATAGTATTCTTTTTTATCACATAAAGCAGCAACAAAAATAAGACACCAAGCAATACTGCATTAAGAAGTGCAATAGTCTTGTAAAATGTTGTTTCAAAAGGAGCAGCGCGTTGGTACACAGCATAGCCTGTGATTGCAGCAATCGAAGAAGTCTTATTTATTTCTTCACTTGTTGTTTGTTCTATTTTGTTAGTCGGAGTAATAGTATCACCTGTAACAGAAAATGAAAGTGCAGCAGTATCAACAAGGGTCGTATTACGATAAAGTTGCGCAACAAATACATTCTTTCCTTTTAATGGAGTAATGTTTAGAAAAACGAATCCATTCTCCTGAAGAGAGAGAGAAATATCTTTTTCTTCAATAGGGCTTTCCAGAGAAAGAGTGTAGTTCCCATTTCCGTCAATTTGAATAAAGAGAGGAATCTGTTCATCAGAAAAACTGCCGAGCACACGGAATGCAGTAATTTGTGCATGTTCTAGAATATGATCTTCAACAGTAACATCGTCACCAACAACAGTCAGTTCTCCACGAAATTCTTTTAATGTCTTTTGTTGATCTTTTTGAATTTGAATTTTGACAGAATATTCTCCAGCTTCCACTCCAAGAAGTGTATTCTGAAGAGTGACAGTATATTCTTCGCCAGGATTCAGAGAAATGGTATTTTGGTTAGCAAAATGATCCCCGCTGTACGTCTTTGCTCTTCGGTAGACTTTACTAGAAACAGCATAGGTATGCGGTTCGTCATTGGTATTGATGATAGTCACAGTATGTGTTATATTTCCACCACTAAAACCAAGCGACGCAAGTTCGTAGGAAGGATATGCAGAAGATGCGCTTCCGCAGCGTTCTTTGTTGACTCCTTTCACTGAAAATTTCTGTTTTGCAGTATTGCCAGCACCTTCTACAATTAAGGTGTATATCTCTTCTGTTGTGGGAAATGAGGTACAGGAATAGTCGAGTAGAAACGGAAGTATTATCTCATTTTCCTGAAAACTTTCTGTGGGACTAATCTGGGTGACAGGAGAAACAACTGTCCCAATTGCATTTTTGACAGAGAGGCGAATTGCTTTTTCATCAGAAGAGATTCTGGAAAGATTTCCTGTGTAGAAATGGATTTTTGCACGCAGTGAGTCTCCAGTTTTTGCGATGCTGTCAGAGCCGAGATAAAGATGTTCTATGGAAACAAATGGTTCTTCATCAAAACGATTGAAGACAAAAAATGTTGCAGTAGCGCTATTATCATCTAATGAAGTATCAGCGCAATAAGAATCAAGAAGTGTCGCGTGAATTCTATACACACCATATTCTTTCTTTATTTTTGGTGTCCAGTGTTTGATGCCGGCGTTTGTCGTGTTTGTTATATCTTTCACTCTTGTTCCAGTAATCTCTTCAATAAAATACGATGCAAGAAAGGGAAATTCAGGACTTTTTGTCCCATCAACAAGCAAAGAGAAGTCAATAGATTGTCCAGATTGGTAATTTGTCTGATTCATTCTAATAATTATGGTTCTGTTGCACGAAATTTCTTGGAGTGCAACAACAGAAAGATTCTGACAAATACTATTGTCATCCAGAAAAGTATCATGTGGCAAACTTTCCACACTGCCACAGAGGGTATAGTTTCCAGGATGGGGAAATGTAAAAGAAACAGTATCTTTTGTTTTATATTTGCTGATGTTAAAGAAATATTTTGTATCATTGACAAGAAGAGTACCATTAAAAGAAAAAGTATAGGTGAGAATTGCATCAATCTTCTCATTATGGTCATTTTCTATGCGAAATCCAGAAGAAAGTGATTGGTTTGCGTAGAGAAGAGACGGGAGAGAAAGAGAAAGGGAAACAATGTTTGTAGTATTTGTTGGAACTGTACTCTCTTTGGAATTTTCTTTCTCTTTTTCAGAACTATTTGTTTCATTATGGATTTCTTCAGAAAAAGAAATAAAGCCAGGCGTTCCATTCTGAAAGCCACTGATGAACCAAATTCCACCATTTTTCTCAAAACTGTATCCTTCAAGTACATCTGTGTAATGCATACTATCAAGCAGTATCTTTTCAGAATTATAAAGAAAAATACTGTCTTGTGTATTTCCTAAATTATTTCCTATTGTTGCTCCTGCGCTGTAAATCGATGCAGTGCTGTTAAGAGTCTGCCACGCAAATCCTTCTTCAACTATCAGCGCATACGTTCCATTCCCGTAAAAAAGTGCAATAAGCGTATCATTGCTTGCCTCATCACCAATAATATAAGCACTTAAGTTACGTATTTCAGGATTATATATTTCAATAAACTCTTTGTTATTATCATCGCCATATGGGTTTGGGAATATTTCAGTCATCTCTAAAGCGAGTGCTGTTTCTGCAAAAAACAATAGTGCAAAGGTCATGAACAGTATTTTTTTCATAAACCCTAATGTGCGTTGATCCTTTTTAAAACCAGCAGAAAAAGCGTTTACAAAATGTATACTTTTTAGCGATGAGATGAATCTTTATGAAAGAAGTTTGTTTAATGAGTGTTCTGTTCAAAACCCTGTTTCTTTGTATTTTGTTTCTTGATTACAGGCATGTATAAAAAACTCTTAATTCTAAAATAGACTGCTCCTTTCCAATCTCTTAAAACTTGCTTATAAGTTCTCTTTACATTGCCAACAGGAATTTTATCATAACTTTTCTTATCAACATATGAATCATAAATAAAGAATATTTTTTCTTTGTCATTGTATCCCCAAACACTTATCCAGTGACTCAGACAATTCATTCTTAATTCCGAATACTCTCCTCTTGGGGAATAGCCATTACCAACCAATAATATTACGGGCTTATTTTTATCTAACTCTTTCTTTATTGATTGTATCTTTCTATCATCTGATAATTTATTCGCTCTCCTTATTGGAGCATCAAATCCATATTTTTTGAGAGTTTCTCGGATTAGTTTTGGCGTAGTAAATCCTAAACTCTTGATTTTTGGTAGTAAACACTTTTTGGGATGTCTTCCATCATCAAGATTGTAAGCACTTAATATTGCTTTTATAGTATAACCACCACAATGCCTCATTCCTTGTTGTAGATATTCCTTTGGTTTGTGATTTACTACTTTCTTAACCATGTAATATAAAATAAATCATATCTTCTTTAATGTTTCGGCAGGCTTTGTTTGCGGGATGCCTTAATTTTGTGAGTAATCAAAAATCACTTCTTTTAATCATATTAATTCTAATCAAGAAAAAGTTAAAGATGAGAATAAATAACAAGAAAAAAAAACAAAAAAGAAACTTAAAGTTTCTTCTTCCACTGCTTCACAATCTGTGCTGCTTCTTCTTTTGCACCAAGACCAAAGCCAATACCTATTGCCAAAGACAATGCAAGTACAACGCCTGTCAAGATAATCAAGTAGGTGCTTTCTGCAAGGCGTAAGTAAATGCCTACTTCTTGCAATGCAATAACAGCGACAAATATAATGATTAAAATACGTGTCACATTGTTTAAGTGTTTGACAGCTGCTCCTTTTGCTCTGCTCATTCTGTCTGCGACAAAGTCAGCAAGGACTAATCCAAACATAACAATTGCGATTGCAACAATAACATGTGGTAACCATCGGACAACTTCAAGAAGCAAACTACTTAATTCTCCAAGCTGCAAATATGCAACTGCTGGAACAAGGAAGATTAAGAAGATATACCATTTGACTAATGAAGCACCAAGGTCAGAAACGCTTGCATAACCAATGGATTTGTCAAGATTATTTTTCTGAAGCCATTTGTCAACTTTTGCTTGATCAAGTCCTTTTTTAACAACCCAATGAATTCCCCACGATACTGCGTATCCCAGAATAATAATGATCAGTGCATACACAAGTCCAATTACAAAGTAAATAATACTTTGTCCAAGAATTGTCACTGGTGTCAACAATTGCTGTTGACCAAATTGCGCTACATTTTCAAATCCGTACATCGTAAACCACCCCTCGAGTATCACAGTTTCTATGACTCGAAACAATAATGGGACATTTAGAATAAAAGCAGTATATAAATCTTTTGGAAATTTCGTCTAAAAGCAGTGACGAAAAGATGGTTTTCTCCCCTGCATGCACAAGCAACACAAACAATCGTCCAGTAAAGTCCTACAATACAATTCATCTAATTATAATAAAATGTAATAATCAAAGAGAAAAGAAAACGAGGAGAAACAAAATAAACAAACGAGAAGAACAAAAAGAAGACAAAAAAATAAAAAAGCGAACTATTCCGTCACATTCTCTGCAACAGTATTATTCGCTTCCAATTCCTTATAGCTCTGAATCTTAAGTTCAATAATCTTGCCATGTGTTTTCAAAAACTCTTTGAGTTGTTCAGGAGCTTCTTCACTTTCCAAACAAGTAATGGTGTTGCCAGATTCAGTAACGCCTAACTCATATTCGAGCATTCTATTGAAATAATAGGAAGATTCTTTATTAATAGCTTTAGCATACGTCCAGCCATCACCATCTGCTTGCAAGCTAAACATCCCATAAAGCACTGCGATGTATGGTCGACCGCGATCATCTTCATAGTAAAGCATATTATCCATAATATAATGATCCTGTCCATTAAACGAACAGACATTGTAGGAACAAACGCCAGTGTGTGCAACCCCAACATTTCGTAAGCTGGAGAAGCAACTATTTTGGTATGTTAATGCGTCATCACCACAGATAGGAATATAATCAAGTGTACAGCCAGTTTCACTGTCTGTTGTGGTGGTATTCTGTTCAGTGTCAGTTCCGTCATCACTTCCGCATCCTGCAATGAAGAGCAAAAGGGAAAGAACAATCAAAAGGAGTTTGTTTTTCATAAGATTTCAGAAGTATTCAGCGCTTTAAAAAACTTATGAAAATGAAATCACTCAATAGGAAAATCAACTGCAAAAAGATAAACAACAGGCTGTTGAATTGTTTTCTTTTCATCTTTGTCATATATTGGAATAGCAGTGGAGGATTGTTTGCAAAACTTGTATGTTGGTTCTTCAGAAATAGTACAGACATCTCGTGTTCCTTCATACAGCGTAAATGTGCTTTCGCCTTCCACAGAAAGCGTATTTCCTTGTTTGGACAAATAAAGTGTGGAAGAAGGTTCTAATGCAGAAAAGCTTCCGACAATATCCCTATCAGAAACAGCGAGTGTATAAGTATCTGCAACAAGTGGTGTTCCCTCAATCGCGAGAGAAACAGAAGGCAAAACAATAGTCAAATCATCAAGAGAAAAATGTGTTCCATCTTCTTCTTGGCTGACAAGAATTGCGTATTCTCCCTCTGTATATTGTCCATTAGAAAATTGCCCAACACACGTGCAATCATCATCTTCGCTCGCACCACATTGCCTAAACACTTCAGTGACATCATAAAATAATGTTTCTTCAGGAGTTTCACAATCTTCACCAAGAAGCCATGATGTGTAGGTATCTTCTTCAAGTGTTTCTTGAATACACAGTTCTAATTTCTCCTGATCAGCACTTCCGGCAGCACAGGTTTCAACAGCAGTATAAAACAAGCGAATATCTTTTTGCAGCGCATCATATTCTGCAACAATATCATAATCCTCAAGAACAGAGAAAGAAGGAGTAATCTTGTAGACTCCTATTTGAGTACCAGAACTATCGATAACAATTTCTTCATCAGCAGTTGCAGCTCCAGTAACACTCATCACAGATTCGTGATTATTATCAAACGCAACATAGCTTCCAAAAGTAAAAAGACCAAGACAAAGAAGAACAAGAAAGACGCAGGCAAGATGCAAAGATTCTCGTTGTTGTGCTCGTGGTGCTTCCATTGGTTGTTTCCTCATATTCTTTTTTTTATAAGTTTTACTATCTGCTTTCTAATGAATCATACGCATAATAATAACTGAGCACGCGGTTTGCATAACCACGAACCTCTTTGACTTTTCTGTTTCTTTTTTCTGTCGTGCCAAAACTTTCTTCATAAACGCTATCAGAAAACGCGTCACTGTAAACTTCTGCAATAAGATCTTCTGTAATCTGTGCAGAAACCTCTTCCCAAGAAGGATCGCTTTTTCCAGTTGCAGCAATTGCCTTTTTGACAAGTCCGGCACCGCCATTATACGCAGCGAGAGAGAATGCAACTTGATCTTTTTTGCCGCTAAAACTTTTCATATTATCCCCAAGCAGGCGAACCCCTGCAGGAATTGCTTTTGTTGCATCTGTTCGATAGTCCGTGCCAGTACATTTTTTGTTGCTGCAAAGATCATATTGATAGCCAGTACCTTTACAAAATTGCATGAGACCTGCGCAGCCAGTAGAAGAAACTGCGTTGGTGTTGCCGCCAGATTCTGTCATGATTACTGCAACAACCAATGCTTTCGGAACAGAAGTGCCTGAAACTGAATCTTCTATACGTTTTCCATAATTTGCATCAATCTGTTTGAGTTTTTCTTTTGTGGAGGCAGAGGGAGTGTAACTGATACCTGAAGTTGTCATAGTTGAGCTAACTCCAGTTTCTGCCCTATAAAGATCACAAAATTTGTAGATTCCACCCTGCGATCTGCAGGCAAGATTATTGTTATAATCGTAAGTAACAGAAGAAGCAAAATAACAAAGTGGGTTCACGCTTTTTTTTGTCCAGCTACTGGAGAATGTTGCCTTTTCTCCTTGTGTATTTGTCAGATCAGAAGGAACAGAAGTATCAATCACTTCAAAGTGCAGATGTGGATCATAAGCAGATGCGCTGCTTTTTCCGCGCCCACCAGTTGTTCCAAGAACTTGTCCTTGAGTAATCTGCTGCCCAACAGCAACAGCAATAGTATCCATGTGCAAGTAAACAGTATAAAGCCCGCTTCCATGATCAAGCACAACACGTCCCCATTGAATAGGAGATGTATCAACAACAGTGCCAGGAGCAACAGCGAGAACAGAAGTGCCAAGTGGTCCGCGAATATCAACGCCTGCGTGATACGTTGTTCCTTTGCTTGTCCCACTCACGACATCGCCTCCTCTATAGCCAAAGCAGGAATTCACGCGATGTTCATCATAAGCAGTAGGCCATTGCGTGAAAACACCAGAAGCACTTCCTGTTATGCTTCCTTCTTGAATAGGGATGCTAGTAATACTCATAATAGGAATTTCAAGAGGAGCAGGAGAAATTCCAGTCAACCTATTTTCATCAAGAGTGAGGAGATATTCAGAAGGAAGGGGAAGAATGTCTTCATATGCTTCAAGATACGGAATAAGTGCAATATCAAACGAATCGCTGAGTGCATCTCCAAGTTCCTTCTCTAACTCATCGTCATACAACATGCAATCGCCACTGCCATACACAACAGGAACTCCACGGTAAAAAGTGCAGGAAGAAGAGTCCAGATAATGAGTCTTTGCAGTTTGTAGAACAGCAGCGCCATATGCTTGTTGTGCGCTCATATCCAAATACAGCAATGCTTTTTCTCCTTCTGCAGCAGCATTTAAGACAGCAAGTTGTTTTTCTCCAATTTTATTATTCTCTCCTTCTTTGCTTTCAAATTGTTCTGTTTTTGCAGCAAGATCAAAGTAGAGCAACGTAAAGAGGACTAACACAAAGAATGCAAATAGCGGCATAAAGTATTGCGCTTTTTTTGATTGGAGTATTTTTATTTTTCTCAGTTTCATTTTTTTCACATTCATTTTTCCAATTATTCTTTTAATCTATTTTTGTTTGTACTTGAATAAGTGCATAATTATTTGGATCATGAAGTGGAATGCGGACAGATGAGGGGATACTGTAGGCATCACCTGCGCCGCTTATTGCAACAAGAATCCAGCCAGGACCAGCATACATATCAAAAAATCCATAGTTTGGTTCAATCAAGACATCTGCTTCTTCTTCCCCATCAATATTTTTAATCACTACAATTGTAACAAGTGCATCTTCCTGGATCCCATCAAAATATTTTTCAGTTGCAGTAACATATGCTTTCTTTCGTGTATCATCTTCTGCAGCAGTAATGAGAAATTCTGCGAAAGTCATTCTTCCTTGAGATGTTACGACAGGAGTTTGTGCATACAGCAATGCAAGTCGGTTTGCATCAAGTCCAAGTTCTTGCCCTGTAATAGTATTTTCCACCTTCGCAGTTTTATAATGGAGGATAAGAAAGAACACAATAACAACTAAGATAATTGCAATAGTTGCGTAAAAATCAACCATCGTCGTTGCAAATCCTTTTTTTCCAAAGTGCTTAACTATTCGGCATCACCACATGAAATTGTAAAACCCCTTGAGACAATACATCATCATCTCGAATGAGCACTGTTTTGTTGATCAAGTAATCAGTGGTTGACCCTTTCCCACTCCAGAATGTTTGTGCAAGAACAATCCAGCGCTCATACCATTCTGTATTATAGACAGCTGTCCCAATTTTATTGTTTTCAGTATCAAAAAGGGTCAGTTCAGCAGCAATAATATCATACTCTCCATAATCCATTTGTTCATTGAGTCGTGTTTCAAGCGCAGAAGGATTTTCAAAATCAGTGCGTAAAATGATGCCAGGATAAGCGCGTTGCAGTGTTTCATCATAATAGGAAACCCCTTGTTTCATGTTGAACATGTTAAACACAAAAAGATCAACTTGTGTCTGTTGGACATCTATTTCAGTAACAATATACATTTTCACAAGAATGACCATGGCAATCGCAACAAGGCAGACAATAACAAAGCGATAAAACAAGAAAATCCATCCTTCATCAATCTGCCCCTTTTTGTGAAAAGAGAAATTAATCATTGTAATATTCCTCCAATCCTTGTGTAAGTGCAGTTTGCAGTTTGCTACTTTCAGAAACTAAATCTGTACCAATAACAAGATGCACCGCCAAGCCAGCAGTATTCTTGTTCAAATTTTCTTCTTGTGATGCAAGGGCTGCAGTAAGAGAAGCATCAGGAAATTGTGCAAGAATGTTGTTCTCAAGCAAACAGCCCAATTTTTCGCTTTGTTCATCAGCAGTTTGCGGAATGTATGCAGAAACCTCACTCCCTTCTTGTGTAGATAAAAGAAGAACAAGATTTGTCTGTGCAGTAATTGCAGCTTCTTCTTTGTTTGTTTTCGCAAAGCCTATCTTGGGATTATTCAAGAGATCACTTTGTATTTTTGAGAACGCACTCTCATCTGTCAAAACAACAAAGCTGAGCATTGTAATTTTCGTCGATGGAACAGTAGGGCAGCGAAGTTCTTTTTTCTCTTCAATGGTAATGCTTCCGTGTTCTTCCACAGTAAAAGTTCCTTTTTCTTTGTTAATGTAAAATGCACCAGGATGTTCAAAGACAGCAAGTGTTTGGTAAAGACGCAAGTCTAAAAAGAAAGGATAAGTAATTGCAGTGACAGAAGAGGTTTCATACACGCGGAGAAGGTTCTCGATAAAATCATACGAGTATGCGCCAACGTCAAACGAAGGTTGGCTATAAAATAAAGTAATATCCCCGGGAGCACTCTGTGCGGTCTCAAGGAGCAAAGCAATATCTCTTGCAGCATAAGATTGTTCATATAATGTATTTTTCTGAACAGTGGTATGAAAATAAAAGAACACGCCAACGATAAGAACAAGGAGGATAATTTCTATAATCACTTGATTTCCTAGATTGAGTTGCCCTCTTTTTTGCATGGTGCTTTTTCGAGAGAAATTGGTTTATATACTTTTGCTGGATTCCTAGGAGACAAGAGTTCCACTAAATTCGCTGTAAACTCCTTCAGCCCACGCTTCTGCAGCAGCTTTTCCAGCAGATCCGTGATTATCAAAGTGAACATCAGCGTCACAGCCAAAAGCAGTATCTCCACAGAAAGCAAAAGCAGTATAGTCTTCTGAATCAATGAATGTGCAACCAGAACTTTCTGCACTTTCTTTTATCGTGTCTTTAAATTGTTGATAATCCTCTAAGTCACTATATCGTGGGCCTTGTGGCGGACCTGCCCAGTAACATGCAATTCCTTGGCTCGTAATTTCTTCTCCAAATGTTTCCACAGCATTTTGTATTGTTTTTTCAGAAGAGCCGTACATGTTGCTTGCAAAGGTCACGAAGACAGTATCAGGATTATGCTTTTCAATAAGTTCCGTAAGTAAAGGAGTGTCTCCACTAGTCACACTTTCAGCACTCCCATCATCATACATGTATTCTGCGTTACAAGCAGAACTAATGATAGATATTCCTTCTGTAAAGTATGATGGCGTCGATCCACAAACTGCATATTTGTTTGTTGTGTAACCGTCATCTTTGAACAATGCGTAAAGCGTATCACCATACGTCCCCATAGTTTGTGAATCTCCAATAATCAAAACACTTTGTCCAGAAGTTTCAGCTGATGCAGAAGAGCTTTCTGTTGAAACAGAAGATTCTTCTGTTGCGGAAGCAGGAGTCAAGTCAGAAGCATCATTACATTCTTTCGTACAAATTCGAACAGTATCTTCTGTTTTTTTCAGATATACACTCTGAACACTTTCTGCACCAAGCACAAGTGCAAATGAACAGCTTCCTCCATCAGTATATGTTCCTCCTGTGAAAGAATAATCTTTACCAAATGTCTCTACAGTAGCGCATTGTTCGACCTGATCATTTTCTCTACAGAGTGTTGCAAAATCCTTGGTATTCTTACAAAGACAAAGACATCCTTCTTCTCCTATGCCGCATTGTTCAGGTTTGGTATTAGAATACGGAGAAGTAATAGCATATGCAGTGCAGGTTCCCCCAATAGAACGAATTCCACTCTGATACCCAACAATCGCATAATTTTTATCAACAAATAATGGATAACTACTGAAAGATGCACCCTCATCCATATTTTTGATGCTTGCGACCAATTGTTCAAAATTTCGAATAGTTGCTTTTTCTGTATCAGGAACAAAAACGTTCCAGATTTTGACAATGAAAATAGTAAGGAGAAGGATTGCACCAACACTGAGAACAACACGAATAACAGTATCACTAGAAAGATCAAGTCCTCCTTGTGCTTTTTTTCCAGAGAACAATTTTTTATTCATAAGAAAGATCATATAATTGAGATATATATTACTTTGTATCAGATGATGTTGTACTCTCAGAAGTGGTTTCTTTATCGCTGCCGGTAATTCCTTCAAAGATACTTTTGTCTTTTAATTCCTTATCAACTTGTTCCTGAACGCCACCAGTCGTCTCTCCCCATTTTTGAAAGACACTGTTCATGACAAAAAAAACAATGACCATAAAGATGAGTGCGATAACAAGCATGACAAGCCAAAAGTTCATATCCCCTTTTTTTCTTTTGAGTAGTTGCATGATTTCACCTATTTACAGCAGACTTCTGAAGATTCTTCGCATGCAGCAAAGTAAATCTGCTCACCAGTACAGTCGACTTCACAGCTGCCGCCTTTTCCTGTACAGGTGTTAAGTCTGCATTCTTGATTTTCAGGACAAGTAAAGTCTGCTTTTGTTCCATAAGAGGAAGAAGTTCCCTGATCAACACAAACTCCTCCTTTATTTTCGCAGGATGCAAGTTCTCCGCTAAACATGGAGAATCTCCCTCCCATAATATAGACAACGACAATAAAAAAAATCAGTGCAAGCGCAACTAATACCACCACTTCAATAGTCATATCTCCTTTCTTTTCAGTAATCATGGATTGTATCTTTTTTGTATCCATATTTATTCCTCAGTTGCTTGAGTATATAAATCTGCAAGTATTATTTTTGAAAGGTCTTCTACAGTGACTTCCTCTCCTTCTTCATACAATTCGTTATTACTAGTATCTTTAAACCACTGAAAATCATGTTGTTGAGGAATGTGGATATAATCTTTTCCATCAATGATTATCTTTCCTCGTAATTCTTCAGAGACAAGTATTTCACTTAGTTTTTTGTTGGATTCATAAGGTGCATTCATCTCTCTTGCAGAAGTGCAGTCTTCATCAGACCAATACCAAGGACAATCTATATCTTCGGTAAAGGTTTCATGAAACGCAGATTCAAGATTCCATCCTTGTCCATAAGCTTGTTTGACAATGACAAGATAGCCGCTTTTACTGTCTTGCGCTACTTTTTCTATAGGAATTTCTTTATCCGCATCAATCCGTTCTTCATCAATCACTTGTTCAGGAACAGCATCTTCGCTGAAATCAAACCACGATCCTTCAAATGTTTCTTTTGCAAGATCTATGGCATCATCAACAAATGCAAAAGAAGCAGCGAGAAGAAATAATCCTGCGATCATAAACAAAATAAGTTGGAAATTCATTTCTGCTTTTTTCATCCTAACCAGTCCAGGAATTCAAAGAGTTTTCCTCCTTGAAGTTTGATGATGAAGAGAATCACCACAAGTCCAATCAAAAGCCAGATCAGCATAACGAGCCACGTCGGCATATCTCCTTTTTTGTTCATTTTTCTGCACCATCTATTAATGTCTCTATAATCTTTATAAATTCCTTCATTTCCTGCATTACTGTCTTTGCTTCTTCAAGAGTTATTTGTTTTCCATAATAATTAATACCATTCCTTAAAACACGAAATCTATCAAAACGATCTCCGAGAAGAGAAAGATGAAGAATTTCTTTTAAAAAAGCAGTATAACATTCATGATTGTATATTTTGTATTTGTGTTGAAGAGCGACGCATTCCAATAATTCTCGCAAGACATCATAAAGAAGAGGAAGCTTTGCGTAATAAAGTGTATCATCTAAAGAAGAAGATGCTTTAAGTTTTTCATGAGAAATCAGTCTAATGGACGTAATTTTATGTGTATCAATACTTACATCTTTTACAATTCTGTTTGTTATACACTGTTGCCAATCCATATTACCACGCACCTAAAATAATATACCCATTGAGAATATTATCTAATAAATCTTTGTTTTTGACAGCATCTCGTGAATGGAAAGTAAAAATCTGAAGTTCTCTTTTCAGCTTTTTTTCAAAAGGATGCCGATCAAATTCTTTTCTTGCAGGAGTAAAAATAGCAACATCTATATCTGAGTGTGGTCCAACTTCTCCCTTAGTGCACGATCCAAATAATATAACAACTGGTGCTGCAAACTCTTTCCTCAAGTAATCAAGGAAGCCGCTTTTTTCAAGTTTCTGGCGCCAGTATGTGCGTAAGAGTTCTCGGAAAAAGCGTTCTTCTTTATTCGCAAAATAATAGATGTACATTTTATCTTCCTCTCTTTTGAGAATATTTTCTTTATGATACATTTCAAGTATTTTTGAAGCAGTTGCGGGACTAACATGGATCAATTGTGCATATTCCCTTACATTTATTCTCCTATAATTATCCTTGAAAAATGGAGTTAAGTTGTTCATTTCTTTAAACATCTGTTCATATTATTAAACAGTTGTTTAAATATTTTTCTATTGTTCAATTTTATTGACGAGAAGATCAAGAAGCTCTATCCTGTTTAACAGGCAACACTTGACAATTCAATTGGTTCAACGCATCGGTAGTATACGGGTACAGCAAAATCCCGCTATCCCAGTCAGCAGTTTTCTCAGCGCCAAGCGCATAGCCACCGGCAGTTCCTGCAACAGTGCTTCCTGCAATCAGTAAACCTGCAGGAAGTCCAACCCCGCTAAACACAAGCACAGCGCCAGTTGCAAGACCAACACCTGCGCCAGTTCCTGTACTCCAGATTTTGTTCATGTATCCTTTCTTCCCATACAAAAACAAAACAGCGTAATCATCTTTTGTATTAACAGAATCTTCAGTTTCTTTGTCATACAATAATTGTAGTGCATCATCAGATTGAAATCCTTGAAGGTAGTCAGTGTACGACATTGGTTCGTGTGTATACAATAACGGCGCAGGGTTATCATCGAGATAATCTAATACTCCAGAAATTTCCTGCGGTGCACTGTCAAATTCCAAAACACTGCAAAGGACACAATATTGTGTTGTGCCGAATTGTGTTTCAAACACTTCATATTGTCCTTCACCCATTTTGTACCAGCATCGAGCAAGTGCATCAGTAGCTTCTTCTTTAATGTCCTCAGGATCAACGCTTTCGACAGAAACATATTCTGTAGGACATTGCACTTCGTCATAGAGTTCCATCCCACCAATATTGCCGATTGCGTTGATTTCAATACTTTTTCTGCACGTGTCAGGAATATTTTGTGCAGTTCCCACTGCTGCGGTTTTCTGATAAAAGATCAGCAGCACCACAAGAACAAGACCTAAGATAATGAGTCCGAGCAAAAATTCCATTTGCATTGCTTTTTTGGTAAGTTGCATAGTTTCACGTATATAAATAACTACAATAAGATTCTAAACGAGTATTTGGAATCACTGCGAGAGAATTCCCCCCTGATTCTACTTGAATTCTATAAAAAATAACAGAGTATGGGTTTTTAGTGCTAATCTCTCCGTCATCACTGATGTAAAGGCGTGGACTGAGTTCCATGCCTAATGCACCTTCTCCTGCTTCACGGTAAAGATAATCATAATATGTTATTTGTTCTTGCGTTTGAACAGAAACAGGAATAGTTGTTTCCTGAATATAGGTCATAAGATTTCCAATATCTGTTTCAGGAGGGTTCTCAAAGGAAAGTGTACTACAAACAATACATTGTGTTGACGTTCCGGCAACGTTACTAAAAAGATCAACTTCCCCTTCTCCCATTTTATACCAGCATTCACGCATTTCGTCTGCAAACACCTGTTTTACATTATCAGAATAATCTTCTTCATTTTCAGAGGCATAATCTCTCTCACCCTCATCAATCGTATAAGAGTCAGGAGAAAATACAATGTTTTTTCGCGGGCATTCAAGATCAAGCGTGCTGATACCCATGCTCACATCAGAGATTTTGCCAGAAGCAACAACGCTGAGCCGACAGCTTTCGATATCTCCTTTGCTGGTCATAAATTCAAAAACACGAGCAGAGAAAAATGCAAGAAATAAAACAATAATAATGAGGACAAGAAGACTAACAGTTACTTTCTGTGCTTCCACTTCTCCTTTTTTTCCTTTCATATTTATCCCCACATCATAATCCTAAAATCAAACTGAGTTTATCTTTGACAGCAACAACAAGAATAATGATAAGGACAATAAATAGAATAAGGACAATGATTTGTGTTTCTGTCATTCCTTTTTTGTTAGCCATGCTCTTTTTCTGTGAGAAGAGTTATATAAATTTTCGCTTCATGGGTTTTAAAGGAAGTCAGGATTAAATAATTTATTCTCTTTTTGTATTTTTTAAATAAATAATAATTCAAAAAAGATTGGGGATTCAAAAGGACTGGAAGGCGATTCGAGCAGCAGCAAAAGAAAGTTGCTCAGCAGCAAACAAGATACACGCACCAGCAACGCCAACTGTCAGGGGGACCCATTGCGTAAGCAATGGGGTCTTATGGAAATAAAAAAGTCAAAAAATAAAGAAATAACAAGAACCAGAAAAATAAGAAAAAAACAAAAATAAAAAAATCAATCAACCCATAAGCGGGATACAACAAACTTGACTAGTATCAACTTCGCCGTCATCATCTAGGCAACTGCGGGAGTTATCCTGCACATAGCCAGAACTACAACTGTAGTCGCAGACATTCCCACTAATTGATTCACAGTTCGCAGTAGTCGTCGCAAATTGTCCAATTTTTCCTGTAAAGATAAATGCCAGAACAACCAATACTAATAATGCAAGTACTGCAATAATAATAACATTGATAGACATTCCCTGTCCTTTTTTCATAAATTGTTTCATAAAAACACCTCTTTTTTGATTTCATGCAATTCAAGATATTTAAATCTTGTTAACAAATACGAATTTCTAGCTAAATCCGCATCCCCCAATACATAAATAAACATTCAAATCTTGTTGGCTAGGATAGAGTCGCAGTGCAAATGGTTCTGTTGTTCCGCCCATGGATGCAGATAAATTGCCGCTGGAATAATAAATAATCTGTTGATTGGGTGGTGCAACTGCAACAAATTCATAACCAGTATTTGCATAGCCCCATTGATCAAGGGTCTGCGACAAAATCGTCGCAATTGTCGCGTTGGCATACGGACACGAGCTTTGTCCATCAGAACACGTAATACTCCCACCAGAAAATGGATTTTTTGCGCAATCAATGAGAAGATCTTGAATAGTCGTGTCAGATGTACACCCAGAGGATGTCTGAAATAAGGTATTGACAAATGACTCCACAAGTTTGCTGGTTTCATAACTTTGTGTGGTGTCTGTTTTTTCTTTAGTAAACACTACTTTCACAACAAAGAGTAAAGCAAGGGAAATAATGACGACGATGATCATGAGGCCCATCATTTCAATTTGTCCTTTCCGCGATATCGTGTTTCGGATCATGAGTACACCTCAATCGTAATGTATCCAAAACTATAGCTATCAGTTACTGGATCGTAAAGCGTGACAGGTGTCCGAAACGGTTGTGCGCCACTGCTCTCTGAAGCATACGGATATTCGTAAAGCACAATCTCTGCAGAAGTCGGATACACAGAGGTCACGATAACGCCAGAATTTTTGAATATAATCGAACTGTAATATAATTCATTTTCAACAATGGTTTCCTGCAATGCTTCAATTTTGGAGAGATCATAACAATCAAAAACAACAGTTGCATCAATCGTGCAGGGAATCTCCGCAAGATGTCTAATTCGTTGTTCAACGGCAATTGCATCAAGCTCTTGTGCTTTTTGCATATCTTGTTTTCCAGTGTAGAGCTGAATTTTTGCGTAAAACACCATTCCTCCTGCAAGTAGAATAAAAAAAATGATCAGCACAATAATCGTTTCTCCTGTTTTGAGTTGTGCTTTTTTCTGAATCATGTTAATACACCCGGGGGCATCCTTTGATTTGTGCATATTTATTATTTTCTTCGAGGGTAGTGACTGCATCGCGAAGTGCAACAATATCAGTATCCTCTGGATCGAGTGCTTCAGGAATTGTTTCTATTTTATCTTGAATTGTTTGTTCAAAATAATACGTACAGTAAGAAAGTTCAGGATCAGCATCAAATGCAGTATGAAGTTGCGCAGTCCGTGCGCTGTACACAGCGCCAACAAATTGCGCTTGATACAATGCTTTCTGAACATTGCAGGAATAAAAATCTTTGTTTGCGGAAAACAGCGCGCCAACAAGCAAAGGCAATCCAACATATTCTGCAGTGCCATCGTAAAAAGTAATTTCGCCTGAATCCTCGTTATCATCAACATAAACAATGTCCCATTTTTTCTCTTTCTCAGTTTGTGCACCAAGTGCGTCTTCAATTGCAGAAGTAGGCAATGAGTTTGCATCCAGAAATGCAATAATGCGCACATACGCATCGTTTTTGTTTGTAATAGTAAATGCAGAACCACTATCGACTTTCACTGTCTCTTTGGTGATATAACTATTTTCTGCGAGAAGCGTATTCACTGCGTATGCAGCATTACTGTGCGCATCATCGTAAACAATAATGTAACGCACAGCATCTGTGGTCACATAAAGAAAGTTTGCAATTTTGTAGGGCAATGCCCATTCAAGCGACCAAGTGATCAAGTTTGTTCCTTCAAGTTCACCGAGTGAAAAGAGCACTTGTGTTTCTGTTGATCGTGCAATGCCTCCGCCGGAAAATTCTGAAGGGCAACCAAAAGTACTGCAATCATAGGGAGAGCAGGTAAACGAAAGGGTGATGTCAGGGAGTGTTGTCGTCATTGCTGTTTTTGGGCTTTCTTGTGCAGTTTTCATGAGCGACTCGAGTTGCAAAACTATTTCTCCAGTAATTTTTTGTTCTTGTGTTCCTTTGTACCACATTGCGACGCCAACAAAGAAGCTGAGGATGAGTGCGCCGATAAGAAGAACAAAGATCCAGTTAAACTGAACATCGATTTGACCGCGTTTGTTTTTTCTTAGCATTGTTGCAATCCTGTTTATTTTCTACCGGTGATAATTCCTTATTATTACTTGTGTTTGTTTGGAATAGAGTTAAAAGAATTACTCACAACACAAAAAACAACAACAACGATGGCACAGACGGCCGTACTCGCGTTGCTCGTACGTCCTACTCCGCAAACGAGAACCCCATACTGTGTATGGGAACCTCGTTCGCTCCGTCTGGCCATGTTGTTGTTTTTTGTGCTATGAAAACACCCGCCGCTGGCGCCGACGCACTGGGGGATGCCCCATCGGGGTGGTGCGTAGGACAAAATTCGAAGAATTTTGTCCGTAGGCCGCCAGCAGCGGCGGGTGTACCTTTGTTATTTGCTAGTCAAAATAACGGTGCCTCCTTAAAAAAGAAACATATAAATACTCTCAATACAAAAAACAGTCTAAAAAAGGGGTCAGTGCCGGTGTCAAAAAGATTACTCTGTACTTTTATAACGCTGTTTATTCTTTTGATCCTATCTTCTCTCTCTGTTTCTGCAGGATATTGTGCAAACCCAGGGGAGAGTACCTATTGTAGCGGCGCAGTCGATGAAGAAGACTGCTGTCCAGCAAGCGCAGATTATTATGGAGAGTATGGTGCTCCGGATGATCAAAGCGATTGTGAAGATAACTTTTACTCCAGCACAGAAAGTGGTTTGGGAGATTTATGCAGTGATGTTGGTTGTTGTTATATTGACAGTGAACAAACCTGTAGTGAATCTTCTCTTCAAGGAACATGTGAATATGATGGCGGAGAAGATGTAATTTGGGATTCAGATGGCTGTAGTGCAGTAACACAATGTACTGAAGGATGTTGTCTTTATATGGAAGGCACGACTGAATATTCTATAATTAGTTCTCAAGGATTTTGTGACGTTACTGTTGAAGGTTATTACTTTAATGATGAAGTGACAGATGATGCATCGTGCTCAGATCTCGCAGCAACATATACAGAAGCAGATATTGAATGCGCAGATGGCGCAGATAATGATGGCGATGGACTTGCAGATTATCCGTTGGACACAGGATGCAGCAGTGAAACAGATAGTAGCGAAAAAACAACACTCTATGCATGTGATGATGATGAAGATAATGATGGTGATGGCGATACAGATTATCCTGATGATTCTGGCTGTTATGATGCAGCAACAGCAAGCGAAGAACTCGGTGATCTTGATGAGTGCAGTTCTGGTGAAGTAAGTACTGCATGTAATTGTTATGTCACAAACCCAAGCGATGGAACCTATTGTGAAGAAGGAAATTACTGCATTGATGGAGTTTGTCAAAGCAGTAGTGATGCAGTTTGTATAGAAGGAGAACGTGAATACTGTGGTGTTGAATCAGACACTGGTTGTTTAAAGTATGAAATATGCGACTCAAGTGGAAATTGGGGAATTTGCGATGTCACAAGTTCATGCGGCCTAGAACCAGAAGTCTGCGATGACAGCACTGATCAAGATGGCGATGGATTAAATAATTGCGACGATTTAGATTGTTATGAAACAACGTGTGGAGAATCTCGTGAGGACAGCGGTTGTTTAAGTGAAGACGGCACAAGTAAAGGATTTTATTATAGTGGCTCATATGTTTGTTGCAGTACAAACAATGTGAATAATTGTAATCCTGATGATGATGATATTTACGAAACATGCGGAAGTTGTGCGTGTGAAACAACACCGATTGATCCGGAAATTGATGCAATAGAATATACATTGGGAGAAGCACAACTCACGATAAGTTGGTCGCTTGCCTGTTCTGTTGATTTTACACTTCTTCGTTGTACAGGAGAAAGCTGTCCATCTGATACAAGCGATATGACAGATACAGAAGTTGCAGAAACATTTTCTCCAATTGCATTTATCGAAGATGCATGGGAATATACAGACACAACTGTAGGAACGAATCAATACTATTGTTATGTTGTCGAAGCAGTGTATCCTGATGGCACAAGCACATATTCAGAACCCTCATGTATAGAAGACAGTGGCGATGCATGGTGTCAGCAGATGACGACAAGCGAGTTCTGTCTCGACGCTTATGATGGGATGAGTGAAGAACTTCTCTATCGTGTCGGTTGTACTTCAGAAAACCAAGTGAGTTATATTGAAAACTGTCACGTCGATTATGGTTCTGATTATATGTGCATCGGGCCGTACAGCAATGGAGAAACAAGTTGTGAATATCAAAGTGATTGTGCAACCTGCGGTGATCCATTGGGCATTTATGCAATTCTCGACACAACAGTTCTTTACAACGATGACGATGATTATGATGGAGATTTATGTTACACAATCCCTATGTGTTATTATGATTATACATTAACAACAACAGATGCATTCCAGGAATGTGCAGACGTGAGCAGTTGTTATGATTATGGAAGTCAAAGTGCGTGTGCAGAACAATATAATGCAGAAGGCTATAATAACAAATGCCTGCAACGCGATTGTGACTGGATTGAATTCAGCAGTGGCGATGGAATATCAAATGGAATTTGCAAAGAAAAAACAGCAGACTATGCACGTTGTGATGCATGCAATGATGCAGTGAAGAATGGAATCTTTGATGCGTGCACAGCTACTCGCTGTGAAGAGTTTGGGGTCGAAGATGCGACGTGTTATCTCAGTGGTTTAACCAATCAATGCACAGACATTGGAGACTTTACCTGTACTGCGTATGAAGATTCCGCAAGCTGTAGGGGAGATTATGATGTAGAAGTTGATGTTGAGGGCACGAATGAAATTATTGTCGAAAGTCAAGACACGTTAGGTCTCGGTCTCTGTTATTGGAATGGAGAAAAATGTTACAAAGATGCAAACGGCGATGAAGACCAAGACGATGGACAAGAAGACATGACTCCACCATCAACAATCGTCCTCACTGCAGATAAAATGAGTGCAATCAATATCACCCTCCTTGCGACAGATCAAAATGAGGATGGTAGTGCTGGATCAGGAGTCAAAGCAACATATTATTGTTTGAGTGAAGACGGAAGTTTCTGTCATCCAGAGACATTAGTAGAACTGTCCAGCGAAGGAATTGGTCTTGTAGAGATTGGCGATGGCAGTGGAACATATGCGTTGTATTATTATGCAGAAGATTATTCAGAAAACCTTGAAGTAGTCCAAGAATATTCCTTCGAAGTAGACAAGCAAGCGCCAACAATCCTCATTGATTATTATGTTTCCGTCGACACGAGCGAACCCTACGACGAATCCGCGCTCACCTTCGATGTCAGTGTGGATGAAGAAGCGTATTGTACAGATAGCTTTGAAACAGGAGAAAATGGATTTGAAGAAGAATATAATGATCACTTTGTTTCAAAGTTTGAAGACTTGAGCGACGGATATTATCTCTACGCAGTCACCTGCACAGACAGTTTAGGAAACACAGGCGATGCGTTTGTCCTCGCAAGAGTGGATGCAGACACCTCCATTTTCGACAGTAGTCCTGAATTTTATGTGGATGAGGCGTCAATAACATTGGAAGTTAAAACATTGCAAAGCGCAGAGTGTGGGTTCACAGAAAATGTTGAAGAAGAATCGTTTGAAGACATGGAAGAAGGATTTGAAGTAGAAAGTGCAGATGGCTATTATCTGCATACAAGAGAGTGGACACTCACAGACAATGGTTTATATTTTTTCGATGTAAAGTGTGAGTTGGATGACGGAACAGAAGCAGATGATGAAATATCTTTTGTCTATGACGACACTGCGCCAGCAACAGCTGTCGTGGACAGTTTCGGAACTGAATTTGACTTTGCAGCATTTTATACAGGCGAAGAATTGGATATGTACCTTTCCTGCACAGATGATCCAGAGTATGGGTTTGGTTGTGATGTAACGTATTATTGTCTGGACACAGAAGAGTGTGATCCAACAGAACTCTATGATCCAACAGATTCTATAGAATATGATTTGAGTGACGTGAGCAGATTAAATCTTTGCTATTATAGTACAGAAGCAACCTACATATATATGGGTGGCCTCACAGAAGATGTTTCCTGCACAGAAATAAAAGTGGATAGTTATGATCCTGAATTAATCATCACAAGCCCAAGCGATGGAGAAAGTGTGTTTGTCCCATACGTCACAGTCACAGGTTCTGTCGAAGATGCAGATGCGAGTGAAGGCACAGCGATCAACACAGTCACTATAACAGTGAAGCAAACAGATGGAACAGAAGTCACCTACACTGACGACGCAAGTGATGGATTCAGCACGACTGTTGACCTCTCATTAGAAGCAAACGAAAGCACATACAATTACATTACGGTCTACGGAACTGATCGTTCAGGAGCAACAACAGAAGAAGAAACAGTTCGGGTGAGATACACAACAGAACTAGGAGAAGCAGCAATTTGGATTGAAGAGCCTGCGAATGGTGTTTCTGAGGAAACAGATTTTGACTTTGTTATTGGCACGTATCTCGAAGCAGAAATATGCGGCTATAGCAAAAACGATGCAAGTCTAAACAAATCTATTGCGCTTGAAGCAGTTGCAAGCGACACAAGTGGAGAATATCTTTACAGTGCGCCATATTCAGTCGACGAATCAAAAGACGGCATTGAAGAATATGTCTATGTGAAATGTCTTCTTATCAATGGCGTTGAATATGCAGAGCGACTTATTTTAGAATATGACAGCACAAAACCAGTGATTGAAGATATTGAAATCATTAATAGCGATGGTAAAGATCCGCCAAGTGTTGTGGAATCACCATTAAATGTGCAACTCCTCGTCACCACAGATGATCGCACAAAATGCAAATATAGTTTCGACAGCGGCGACGGATTTAGCACAGGTATGGATAAATTTACAGGGTATGATGATGCAGAGTATACAACAGAAAATAGCGACACAATTGAAGATGTGGAAGACCTCACTTCATACACGTTGTATGTTGCATGTCAGAATGGCGCATACATGACGTCAGAAACAGAGCATCTATCCTTCAGCATCGACAGCAGTGCAGCGTCAGGAATATACCTTATCTCGCCAGAAGTAAGCGGCAATAGAACATTTACTATCAACATTGGCACAACGCGAAGTGCAAGTAGTTGCACCTACGGAACAAGTGCAGATGCAATTTCCACTGCAATGACTGCAGTGAGCGAAAAACAATACAAAACAGGAAGTGTCACCGTCTCTGCAGATGGCAATTATACGTATTATTTCACGTGCTGGTTTGTGGATGGAGAAAAAACAGATTACTTTACGTTCCCTGTAGATACCACTGCGCCAGTAATCGACTTTATTGAAGATGGGGATGTGAGTTATTCGAATACATCACTTTCTGCAACATGGAGTGCAAGCGATAGCTTAACAGAAATTGTGCAGTACATCTATTCCATCGGCAGCAAAGCAACATATAATGATACATTCACGTGGACGTATACTGATAATGAAACTGCGCTTATTGATGGTCTTGCATTAAAAAATCAATCCACTTATTACTGGAATGTCAAAGCACAAAATGAAGTAGGATTATGGAGCAGTACAAGTTCGAGTAATGGAATATTTATTGATGCAAGCGGTTCTGGCACAGATGATGATCTCAATGCATCCACTGTTGGTGATATTGATTATCATGTTTGTGCGAATGGGGTCAAAGATAGCGATGAAACAGATGTTGATTGTGGTGGAAGCTGTGATGCATGTAAAGCAGGAAGTGTTTGTAAAGTCAGTGCAGACTGTGTCAGCATTAATTGTGAAAATGGCATTTGCGCAGAAGCAACCTGTACAGATAGCATCATCAATCAAGGAGAAAGTGACGTTGACTGTGGTGGCAATTACTGTGATGCATGTAGTGAAGGATTAAGTTGTGTGTATCATCGAGATTGTGCTTCAGGATATTGTACCTCAAAGATTTGTACTGCTGCAAGCTGTGATGACGGCGTCAAAAATGGAGACGAAACAGGCACAGATTGTGGAGGAAGTTGTGATACATGTGAAGATGCGGTGCTGCAAACCAGTCCTGCAACGTCAAAAGAAACAGCTGATGAAAAAGGATGGAGTATATGGACATGGATTTTAGTAATCCTCTTGCTTATTGGTGCAGGCGTTGGCGGTTATTACGGTTATGTTTACTATATGAAGAAAAAAGGAAAATTACCTCCTTCGTTTACTCCATTTAGCAGTCTTGGAAAAGCACTTCCTTCATTAGGAGCATTGAAAAAATTACCACAACGAATACAAATGCCGTCAGTGCAAAAACCATCGTTGCAGAAAATATTACAGCAGAAACAACAGACGCGCGATAAAATATTTGGTGCATTTGAAGAAAGACCAAGAGGAGCTCTTGGCGAAAAATTACCTGAGAAAAGACCAGTTCCAGAAAAAGCAACGATTGCAAAAACTGTTTCAGAAAAAGAGACAAAAGAAAAAATACCAGAGAAAAAAGAAGCGCCAAAGAAACTCGGCGAAGGGCTAGTGATTAAGAAACCTGTAAAGAAAGAGCCTTCAAAATCATTTAGTGCGTTGGATAAATTAATTAAAGAAAGAAAGAAATAATAATATGAACCAAAATAACAAAGCGCAAACATCAGAAATCTTCTTTTTTATTCTTGCGATAGTTATTATTGGCTTACTACTTCTCTTCGGCGTGAAATATATTATGGAGCTGGGCAGTAAAGTAAATCAGATAGAGCTTGTCCAATTTAAGACAGACTTAGAAAGTTATGCGGATGAATACAGGCCAGTCTTTGGAAAATGGAAAAAGCTGACATTCTCAGTTCCTGTCGGAATATTGAAAGTCTGTTTTGTCCAGCATGAGACATTCAATGATGCAGCATTGTATTATCAGGGAGAAGGGCTTTGTAAAAAAGATCATGAAGATTATAATCTTTTTATGTGCAATGCATGGCAGGATGACACAAGCAGAAATGTGTATACAGATCCGTTTGATGAACTTGAACTAGGTATTGATCTTGGCGCAATAGAAGTAGGCACAGCTGATCAAAATTATCTTTGTATAGATACGTCAGATCATGTTTTACAAATAAGAATCGAAGGAAAAGGAGATCGCGCACTGATTAACGAATGGAGTTAAATACGGGAAAAATCTTTAACTCCTTGTCAATAGTGCAAAAGATTTTAATACTGTAATAGTTGTAAAAATAAGCAGTAAAGGGGTGTTTTCGTGGGATTATTTGATGCATTGAAGAAAAAGAAAGCAGCAAAACCAGTCCAGGACTTAGAAGCACCGCCGATGCCTGAAGCAGCGGAAAGTCCAATGCAACCAGCACCAGGATTTGAAGAGTATATGCCAGCACCGCAACTACAAGGATTTTCTCCACAGCAATATCCGCAGCAGCCTCCTCAGTTTGCTCCTTCACAATCAATGAATTTTCCAATGCCACAACAGCGAGCAGTACCGCAGTTTCAGCCAAGTGCACCGTCATTTGCACCAGAAGCACAAATTCCTCAAATGGGAATGCCACCGGGAGCAGATATGGGTGCGCAGTATGGAGAAGTTCCAGAAGAAATGCCCATGCCAACACCGTCAGAAGAGATGGCAGTACCACAAGGACAAATGCAACAACAAAATGTTCCAGAACAAATGCCGAGAGTAACGCTTTTTGGTGGAGGACAAGAACCACCACAACCACAATTCAAATTTTATTATGGTCCCGAAAAAACAGAAGCGCATGGGCAAGAAGAAATTCCTTTTGATGTGACACAGGAATTATTACACATGCCGCAGATGCATCAAGAAGAGCATCCTGAGCTTCATCCAGAAGAAGAGGAAGAAAAGCCATACAAATTTATGCCACAAGATCGCGCAGTTCCTAATCTAAGAAAAGAAAGTCTGCATATTACCAAGCAATTTATTACTGTCGCTGCATTGTATGAAGTAGGAGAGCAGCTCGTGAATATGGGCGAAGATCTTGCGTTGGCAAAAGATACTGCGTTCCGTCTCACTGATCTTAATGAGTTGGAAATCGAGCAGATGGTGAAGTGGCAGTCGCTCCAGCAATCGATGGAGATGCGTATTGCAGAAATCGATAAACTATTGTTTAAAGCATAATCGCAAGGTGAAAATCTATGGCACAAAAACCAGTGTATGTAAAACTTGAAGAGTACAAAAATATTCTCGCATTAGTGGATACGTTAAAAGCGCAATTAATGAGTGCGAAAGAGACATTGAATGAGATCAGAAAATTAAAGCAAGAAGAAGATGTCGAATTAGAAATATGGCAAACTGTAGTCACAGAAATCGAAAATAGGATTCATTTTATTGATAATACTATTACAGAGCCAGAAGAAATGTAACATGTAGAAGAAATAAATAAATATTCAAGAGAAAAGAACATGGCAAAAAAACAAGCAATGAATGAAGAATTATTTTTTATCAATGTTCCTGAGCCAAAGGATGTCCGAAAGAATTTATTAGAGACATCGCAGCAGATTTTGGAAGGAATGAAAAGTTATGAAAAATATAAGAAGATCAAAGCAGAAAAGTTGCGCAAGATTGAGCAGTTAAAAGCAACAACCATTCAGATTCGCGAGTTAGCAGGAAAGCTTCGTGCCTGTTTACCGACGGTCAAAGGGATTCCAGAAAGAGCAAAAGCGTCCCCATTGGCGCATGTAACACAAATTGAGTTAGAACAATTAAATTCTGAAATTAGAAAATTGGAAGAGGAATTGCGCGTGTTGAAGTAGTTTTGATTTCTTTTGATCTATTTATTAGCATAATAAAAAGAGTCGCTCAGCAAAGTCCTCATTTACAATTCATCTCTTTTTTATTATAAAATAAAAATATATGGGGATTCCAGAGCAGTCAGGCGATGAAAAGAAGAATGGCGATTCAACGAAAAATTAGCGCAATACTTTTATAAATCAGTAATTTTCTCTTAATCTTCATATTGCGGATGTGCCGGAGTGGTCAAACGGGGTAGACTCAAGATCTTCTGGCTTAGTGCCTACGCAGGTTCGAGTCCTGTCATCCGCACCATTTTTTTAACAAATTATTTATACTGCTTTTCTCTTCTCTTTTCCAATGTCAGGAATTAAAAATATAACTCTACTTCTTAAATCAATGAAGCCAGAACAGGTCAAAGGAGAATTTGTTTTTTGTACACTCTCTGAAGAAATATTTTCCAAGACAAAGATAACTCCGCTCTTAGTATTTCATGAAAAAGAAGGAGTAACCTTAATTATTAAGAAAGAGCTTGCAAAAAAAATGAAGTTTTCATATCAAAATGTTTGGGCAATGATAACCCTCACAGTCCACTCAGATCTTGCAGCAGTTGGCTTTTTAGCAATTATCACAAAAAAGCTTGGAGAAGAAGGGATTGGTGTTAATGTGGTTTCAGCATATTATCATGATCATTTGTTTGTTCCCTACGAAAAAGCAGAAAGAGCAATGAAGGCGTTGAAAGAAATTTCTTCTTTAAAATAGCTATCCTCTGCCCTAAATCCCCCACAACCCTTAAAAACTAACCTGCGTTTTACTCTCTAAATATGATTAAGATACATACAATTGGCGGTTATGAAGAAGTGGGCAGAAACATGACTGCAATAGAAGCAGAAGATGAAATCGTTATTCTCGATATGGGTCTTCATTTAGAGCCTTACATCAAGCTTCAGGATAAAGAAGGAAAGAATCCATTGAGCAAAGAAATGCTCTTACAAGTTGGCGCAGTTCCTGATGACAGCAAATTAAATAAGAGCAAAGTTGTTGCAATCATCCCATCTCATGCGCATCTGGATCATATGGGCGCGATTCCGTATCTAGAAAACAGCTACAACGCACCAATTCTCTGCACCTCATTCGCAAAAGAAGTGCTGCAAAAAATTACGCAGGATCACTACATGAAGATCCAGAACAAAATAAAAATATTAGAAATAGGAAAAATCCACAAAACAAAAAATTTTGAAATAGAACTCATCCCAGTAACCCATTCAGTCATTCAAACAGTGATCATCGCAATTACCGCAAAAGAAGGAACAATCCTCTATGCGAATGATTTTAAGATCGACAAGACACCCACATTTGGAGAAAAAACAGACGTGGAAAAACTCCAAAAATATAAACCAATTGCATTAATCTGTGATTGTATTAAGGCAGATCAAGAAGAGCCAACGCCATCAGAAGCAAAAGCAAAAGAAATGTTGGAAACAGTCTTTGAAGAAAATAATTTTGAAAACAAAGTAGTAGTCATTTCGACATTCTCCTCACATATAGCACGTTTGCAAACTATCCTCGCATGCGCAAAAAAAATCAATAGGAAAACAGTGTTTATTGGCAGATCTTTGGCAAAATATGTCGAGGCAGCGGCAATTGCAGAAGGTATGACTGATTTCCAAGATGTGGAAATTATTAAGTATGGAGATCAAATCAAAAAAGGATTAAACAAAATTATGGAGAACAAGCATGAATATCTTATTGTTGCAACAGGACATCAAGGGGAGCCAAACGCAGTGTTGACAAAGCTTGCCATGAATCAACTCCCTCTTAGACTGCTGCCTAACGATGTGGTCATTTTCTCATCAACAGTCATTCCAAATGAAGAGAATATTAAGAATAGATTGATCCTTGAAGAAGAGTTAGAAAGAAAAAATGTCACAATTTTCCGCGACATTCACGTGTCAGGGCATGCAACAAGAAATGATCTCAAAGAATTCATTCACGCATTGCAGCCAAAGCATCTTATCCCTGCGCATGGTCCTGTAGGAATGCAGAAGAATCTGCTCAGCATCGGAAAAGAACTCAACTATAGTGATGAATTCTTGCATTATTCAAAAAATGGGACGATGCATGAAATTTCTTAAACAAAAATCTTTATAAAGTACTGGGAATTCACTTTCTCAGTAGTACTGAGAAGAATAAGAGTGAGGGACGACCATGAAATTAACATTAGCAGAGCCAAAATATCTCAAGGAAAGTATTTCTATTATTAGTGAATTAGTCACAGAAGCACGTTTCAAAATCACAAAAACAGGGATTGAGCTTGTTGCGATGGATCCAGCGAATGTCGCAATGGTGATCTTTAAGCTTCTCGCAAGCAGCTTCGTGGAATATGAAGTGGAAAAAGATATTCGTCTTTCTTTAAATTTAAACAATCTCAAACAGGTTCTTAAGCGAGCGAAACCAAATGATATGGTCACACTGGAAGTAGTGGACAATAAACTAGATGTCACACTCAAGAGCAAAACAAAGAGAACGTTTTCCCTTCCAATTATTGATGCAGATGAGCGCGAACAAAAAATACCAGAATTAAATTTCCCGTTAACGATTACCACAGATGCAGAGCAGCTTGTGGAGGCAATCGAAGACGTGGACATCGTTGGAGAAAGCGTTTCTTTTATAGGAGAGAACGAAAAATTTACTGTTTCTGCGGAAGGAGATATGTCTAAAGCGCACATTGAGATTCCTGCAGATGAGACAACAACGATTCAGACAACAAAAGCAGAAAAAGTCAAGGCAAAATATTCTGTTGAATACTTAAAGAAAATGATTGCAGCAGGAAAGCTTGTCCCAACAGTCTCCATTCAGTTCAATAAAGACTATCCATTGAAGTTGGAGTACAAATTAGTGGATAAACTGATGCTCAGTTTTATTCTTGCACCTCGTGTAGAAAATGAATAAACATAGTTTACAACATTTTTTTTTAGCATTTATGGTATTTGTTTTAGTACTTGTAGGACTACCATTTGGTTCTGCGCAAGAGTCAAATGAGACTATAAGTGAAACAGAGTATAATTTTACGATTTCTGAAAATGAAACAAATACTACTGAAGAAAGCCAGTCTGAGATTTCTGAAGAAAGCAATATGACTGAAGAGAGTACAAACACAACCATAGAAGAGACTATTGAAACAAACACAACAGAAATAAATCAAACAGAAGAAAATGCAACAACTGTACTTATTTGTTCAGAACTCCAGTGTGATGTTGGCTGTACAGTGTGCAGTGATGGAAGTTGTCATGCACCTGAAGAGCAGTGTATCGAATCGCTTGTTGTTGAAAAAGTAACTCCAAGTACAATAAAAACAGGAGAACAACAGCTCAACATCTTCGTAAAGAATACAGGAACAGTGGCGCTTTTTAATATTGAAGCAGAAGTCAGTGGCTATGGCATGACCACAGTGGAAAAATTATCTATTGAAACATTGCCTTCAGGAGAAAAAGATTACACATTTACAAAAGTGCTTGCAGAAAGTGCAGGAGTCAATGACATCATTATAAAAGTGTATGCAAATAAAACGCTTGTAACGCAGGAAATAGTTTCAATGACAGTAACAGAAGAAGAGCAGCAAGAAGAAACAGAAGAAGCAGTTTCATTTAATCAGAGTGCGGCACTTGCAGCATTGAACGAAACAAGAATAAAATATAATGCGCTTGAGATGGTATATTATGAAAAAGAGAAACAAGAATATCTTGTTTTTGGGATCGATAAGGATTTGGTAGAGATTAAAGAATATTTACGACAGGCACAAGTTGCTGTCATAGAACAGGACGAGAAAGAATTTCAGAAAAATATCCTTGCAGCACAGACAATAATAGAAAATGTTGCAGCAGAATTGGAAAGTGCGCAAAAAGAAGATAAAACGTTTATGGAGATTTTATCAGAAAATCTTGCGCTTATTGGTTCTTTATTTGGTGTTTTAATTAGTGGTGTAACGGTTTGGTCTATGACAAAAGTGCATTTGAAAAAGGCAAAAATTGTCAACATTATCAAAGGAAAGCAGATTATTAATGTTGATAAAAATACTGAAATTGAAAATAGTGTAGAACCCGACGAAGACAAAGCAAAAGATTTATAAAGTAATTTTTCTATAATTTCTATAAACTCTGCCATAAGGAATAAAAAGGAATAACTTTGTGGAAAGAGGAAGGGGTGTTATATGCAAAAGAGGTTTGCACTCGTATTTCTCGCTCTATTGTTAGTACTCTCTTCTTTGGCAGTTTTTGCAGCAGAAGAGCATTTATTGCCGCTTCAGGGAACTGCACGAATTAATGGTGGGCTTCTTCCAGTGGGTAATTTAAACATTCTTATTTATGATGCAGCGAGTGGAGGAAATCTTGTCTTTAACTCATCGACAGATTTTAATGGAGTCATCAGAAATGGACGATACGACATTCTAATTGGAAATGGATCTCGACCGCTTTCATTAAGATTTGGAACCAAATATTATATGGATATTTTCATGAATGATACAGATCTTGATTTTAATGGAACAGAGAGACAAGTGTTTATGAGCACAGTGGGAAATATTTCATTAACAACACCTCTTTCAACCTCAAGTAACGACACAGATGATGCATTGAACATTAGTAATGGAGGATCATTTTTCGGAGGTAATATTTCTATTAATGGAACAGTAAACATAACTGCTGCAACAGGAGATATAAGAACTGCGGGGAGAATTACTGTGCTGAGTACTGATGCAAATGATGCGTTGAATGTTAGTGGTGGCGCTTTTATTGGTGGGGATACGACGGTGAATAGGTTCTTTAATATTTCAACAACAACAACAGCAGTGCGCACAAATGGGACAGTAACTATTTTGAGTACTTTAGCACCTGCATTTACAATCAATAGTGGTTTTAATATAAGTGGTGCAGATGAATCATTAAAAACAAATGGAACAATAACCATTGAAAGTGTTCTTGCTCCCGCATTTACAATCAATAATGGCTTTAATATCAGCGGTGCAGATGAATCTCTAAGAACAAATGGGACAGTGACAATTCTAAATACGCGAACTCCTGCTTTAACTATTAACGGTGGCTTTAATGTGAGTGGTGCGACAGGAAATATTCTTACAAACGGCTCAATTTTTGTTACGTCGGCAGTAGGAACAGCAAGTGGTTTGCGTCTTTTTGGTAGAGTTCCATTACAATTAGGAGGAACATTGGTAGCAA